>Ga0126342_10016458_pt1 | contig 12882 bp, 17 predicted proteins | sample Cyp1metagenome_FD_92528 | JGI IMG/M metagenome (GOLD analysis project Ga0126342, IMG submission 92528) | Coral microbial communities from Lord Howe Island, Old Settlement Bay, Australia - Cyphastrea 1 metagenome | ecosystem: Host-associated > Invertebrates > Cnidaria > Coral ... | reverse complement strand
TGCAGTCATGCTCTGGATAAAATCATCTTAGACTGCGCAAAAACGTTTTTGGTGTATCATCTTAGGGGCGCAGCATTTTGACACCACTCCTCTCCCACTACACTACCTTTCGTCCGCCTCCGCTTGCTCTCAAGTTAATAGTGGGGATTTCCTGCAATTTTCCCTGACATTCTGGCGTTGAAATCTGTTGATGAAGACCACTTAAGAGACGATGTGGGGTTGTCCAGAAATGAACCATATTTCGGCAATCTTCTGGGGAAAGAAGAATACATGATGGGATTTTGGTGTATGTTACTTTCAGACCTCCTTCTGGTGATTGAAATTTGTGGCGAAACAGCAGGGTAGGGGGTTGAACTGACCCCGGCTTGTCACAGAGATTGCAGTAATATCCATTGATTGAAAATCAATTTCAAATCTTTGGCCTTCAACTAGCATTTTGGCAGCGTCCCAGCTCTGCTTCCCTCCAGGCACCGGCACTCGCAGATTGCAGTGAGCATTTGCTGACAGCTTTGCGCACCTGGGACGTGTTGCCAGGCGCTTTTGCCCAGCTTCCATCCATCCCTAGTGGAGACAAATGGACAGAAATGGCCAGAAATCGAAGGACATGGAAAGACATGGAAAGACGTGGATCAATAACAGACATGATAACATAACAAGAATAAAAATGAAGATAATGATAATATAACACTGATAATAAAAGGGCGTTTTGCACCATTCGTTGCAGAAAATCGCCACAGGTGACCAGGTCCCAGATCTTCTTCCACGTGCTGTCTGTACCTCCTCGGCCATGCTGGAGGAAACGGCCATGGAACATTTGATGTGGAGCCATTGCAGCTGGGTCTCAGGATATTCATGGGATATTCATGGGATATTCATGGGATATTCATGGGGATTTGATGAAGATTTGATGGGATAAACGCCAGAAATCCCATGGTTTTGTGATCTCACCTTCGCCTTGAGATGGCCATGGGTCCATTGGGTAAGGCATCGCTGGATTCTTGAATAAGATGCCGTCGTGTTTCTCTTTGAGTTGCGTTCACTTCATGTTGTGCATCTATCTACATACATATAGTTATAAAAATACATAGGCATCATATATATATAGTTATATATAAATACACGTATATATATATATATTCAAAGTCATCTTCCCCGTTGAAAGCTTAGCATATACAGTATCAAGAGCTTCGCAGAAATCTTCAACGCAGAGGTGTCGCAGATGATATGCAGTATCATGTGACCTGTGCATACAACCAGCTCTACACCAAGCGAGATCTGGATGAGGCCCGGTGTTGAGGATAGGATGCTGGGGATTCAGAACTAGGGAAGGTCCACTGCAGGGGTTGCTGATTACAGCTTCAAGATTCGTAGCGTTTTGCCATGATTCTTCAGTCGCGGTTCCGGCTTTCCGCACGTGAGCTGCGGAAATAAACTGAGGCAGCGGCGCACTTACAAGTGGCATCTCTGGTTGCCATGCTCTGTGATGGCTGCAGGGTGGATGGTCAAGGATTTTCATCTGTGGCTTTGGATGAACTGCTTTGGCGCTTTGGACTCTTGGTCCTTGAAGCCTTGCAGCTGAAAGACATGGACTGGGAGGAGGAGAGGGAAGGAAGGGAGCGACAGGGCTGGTTTCAGGCACGAAGATGTGGGATTTGCTATGGGGCTGTCTAAACATCTTTGGAACCGCATTCCATCCCACAATTTAAACATATTAAAACCATCATGTTCTTTCTTAGCATGGCAGCATGGGCTTAAATTGGAGGCTCATCCCTTTCGAGACCCTTCAGGACCCACAGAGGTATGCCTGGGCTGCTGGCACAGTCTCCTGTCTGGATATCTTTTTGGTGGTTTGATCTGAATCCAGTGATCCAGTGATGTCGCCTGGAGACATTACATTAGTTCATGGTGTTGGTTGAAACTGGAAAAATCGAAGGACACCACAAGAAACCATCATAATATAATATCATAATGTCAAAATATATTTTAATATCATGATATCCCAAAAAGATTCCCACATTGTCACCATCCAAAAAATGCTGGCTTTCCTCCTTTCATTCCCATGGCCCCCTTGGCTCCCCATGGCTCCCATGGCCATGGCCCCCATGGCAGGTGTCCTCGTCTCCTCCTCGCACTGCCTGGCGTGGCCACGAGCCGTTGCAAGCGATACTCTTTGGACGCTCCAAGTGCCAGGCGGTGCTGAGACCCCCGCGATTTGGCTGGCGATTTGGCGATTTGGGGTGTAACCAATGTGTACCCTCTGGTAAACATACAAAAAGCTATTGAAAATCACCATTTTTAATGGGAAAACCCACTATAAATGGTCATTTTCCATAGCTATGTTAAATTACCAGAGGGTAACCAATAGGAATGGGAGGATTCAACAGAAATGGGGCTTGACATGGCTTGACTAACACAAACCGAGTTTATATCAGGATGGGCAACATCAACCAGGAGCAGCAGAAACATGCAGAAGCCATGGGGGATTCAGCCGACACAAACGCGGGATTGATCGGGAGTTAAGCAAAGACGATGGACACCCTCACCAGCCAACATGGGCACGGGTCAAGGGGGTCAAGGTTCCCCGGGTTTTTCCATCATCCCAAATGGCAATCAGCTGCAATAAGGCTCTGCATCCAAGAGAATACCATCAGAACGGGTGACTTTGTAGCTGACTATGACTTGGTCACAGAGCGACTCGACGAGGGAAACCCAGTTGAGGTTCCGGAAATGTCTCAATTTGACAAGTTGCACTCGGGATTGCTGAAAGACACGCTGAGGCGCTTACCCACTTGCCATTATGAGAGGCAAAAGGCAACAAGCACAGGGCTACAGCTGAAACCCATGGAGCTCAAGGATGACTAAAACCAGTGAGCCATGCAGAAGTTCGAAAGCATGAGTTGCTTATGAGTCATGTTGAGATTAAAAAACAAATCAATGTGTTAAATTGTTTTCCAAACATGTTGTGGCTGTTTCCAAACCATATTTCCCAACAGGGAATATCTCCAAACAAGCTATGTTCCAAATATTTTCCTACATTTTTCTTCCAAAGAAGTATCCAAAGAACTACTGTATGTTTTTTTTTTGGACCTCGCGCTTCGCACTTCTGTACCAAGTCCACGGGCTTGCGCGCATCGCAGGATGCCCAAGACGCTCTGGCCGGAACTGGGCCGGCCAGGTGTTCGGTGGCTCCGCTCGACACGATTTTGCTGCTGCTTCCTGTGTCTGGGCGAATTCACCTGGCAGGTGAATTGAGCCATTAAACATACCCTGGTGAATTGATTGCTATAGGGGATTATACTACCTGATTTACTGGGGATTATGATAACCCATAATAGGGGGTATGTCTGAAAATGTTGGGTTAATATTCCCAATGAAATAGCCATTGAATAACGGGATAATGATCAGCAAAACCATTGGGTGTAGGGGTTTAGCCTATTTTCAGACAAAGCCAATTGGAGATGCAACTGGGTAGCTGTGTTTCACCAGTCGGTGCCTCTCAGGTGTACCCGAAGATGATGGGGCACCTTACCAGTGAAATGATCTGGTTGACTGGCCTCTTGGCGTTGGGATGCTGTGGTGATCTTTCTTGTAGAACCTGCACCCGCCTCATGGCTCGTATTGTGAGTAACTCTATATGTTTAGGCGGAATTAGATACCCCAAGTCGATCTCAGTCAAGGGAAAATCCACCCCATTTGTGCGGATTTATGGCAATTTCCCAGCTAGCCATATTGGATTCCCAAAGGGACTCTGCATGAACTTGTTGACTTGCCGTGACTCAAGGTGCATTGGCATGGTTCTCTGGACCAACCGGGAGGAAGTTGTACCTTGCCTGCAACGAGAACAGCTGCGCAAAGCGGGCATGGCTGAATGTCAATTGTGGACTCAGACTCTAAACATTTCAAGCTGAACATGCAGGGTACACATCTTAATGAGTCATTGGGAAAACCTTAGGCTGAGAGCTTTATGGCAAGCAGCTGGTGAGTATCCGCACATGGGCCTGCCTCCCGAAGGCCTCTTGCGGAACACCACAGAGGCCCATGGTTTATAATGGTTTAGCAAAAAGCTTCGAGTAAGATGGAGAACATGACATGTGTCAAAAATGTGACCAAACTTCCTTGTCGGCCTTTTTTGCTTGTCTCTTTGCTATTGAGCATTATCAAGCATTATTGGGAGCTGTTTGCCTCATCAGTAGCCACAGACTTTGGTGTCCACATCCAGCTGTGCCAGCCGTGCTGTCCTGGCCGATTGGCAGGTTCTTTTGGTGCCTTCACCAGGAGACGTCTGAAATTTCAGCTAGGCATAGAGTCCCAGAAGTGCACCTGGAAACCTCCAAATGGAGGTTTCCTAAAATAGGGGTAGCCCTAAATCATCCATTTTTTTTTGGATTTTCCCTTATAAACCATCCATTTTGAGGTACCCCCAATTTAGGAGACCCCCATTTATGAATTCCATTAATTCACTATTCAATCTGCCTTGAGATCCGAGACCTGATGAGTTTCCAGGACGATATGCGGACCCTGAGCAACTGCTGCTGAAGGACTTGTTTTCCCTTTTGAGCTCCAGACCCATTCGTGCTTTGGCTGGAAGAAGGGCATCTCTAGAAGAGATGTGCGTGTTTCGAAAATCAGGACCAATAGAAAATACACTTGGCAGACTGCGATCTTGCAATCTACCATACAGCTGCGGCAGAATCTGGTATTCATGTCGATAATTGATGGTCGACCGAGGAAGTTTGCTCCCGAACAAGGATGGCTGCCGTTGCTACCGCAGGGGTGCCGTTTGGGGATACCTGGAAGCGCCCTTTTCAGGGCCCGGTGCTGACCTCAGAGCGGCCATCTTCCGAGGTTTTTCGATGTTTTTCGCCCAGGTTCCTTTGTGGCACAACCTTTGTGGGTAGAAAAAACGCAATGCTCTTTGTGGAAAAGCTCTGGCCTGACACCTGGTCCCACTGGTCAGGTGATTTCACCTTTCCAGACTCTGTTGCCATGAGAACTGCCATGGTGAGACACCTGAAGCTGGTGCCACCTGGGAGACATGCGAGAAATGCTATTGGTGTTCTGCTGGTGGAGCGCTGCAAGGCGGGGAGTTCATGTCATTTGCATGGTGTGAGCTATCTATTTGTTGGCCCAATTTCATCCAATTTTGGGCATTTTCTGAAGATAGACCGGATGACCGTCAGTTTGGTCCTGTTTGGGCCTTTCAAAGTTGATGGGTGCATCCAGCATGGGTTTCCCTGAGGATACTGTGGGTTGCAAGCGTAGCATCAGCAACCTGAACCGTGTGACGTCGGCCATTTCCCAGTTGGAAGATGTGAAGTTGCAACATGTCAGGCCGTGAGCTGAGATCAAAGATGTTGGGTTCACTAAAGGACATTTCTTTGAGCCAAGTTCAGATGTGCTTGGAGATGCTTCTGTCGATGGTCACGACAGGCTACAAGAGTTGCCTCTGCTGGAACAGGTTCGGCTCATACTCGAAACTCAGGCCCAGTCCTACGGGCGATTCATTCCATCGAAACACGATGCTTCCTTGCATTCTCATCGCACTTCCTGATTACCGACCAAGAATAAATGGTTCTTAGATCATTTAGATCCAATTTTCTGGTCCAGTTACTGGGTACTTCACGACCTCCCCATCCCCCTACCATCCCCCACATGCAGGTCTTATTGGCCACCTTTGGAGCGACCTTAGCATGGCTCCCCTTGCTGCGAAGCAACTCCTTCGTTATCGACATGCACCCAGGGCCACCCGAGGCCTTGACGCGCCTTGCCGAAGGATCCAGCACTGGGGTTGTTTGATAAGATACCCTCACTTCCAAGGCGTCATCTTTTTTCCGACTGAAAGGGACCAAATCAGCATAAATTCGCTTTTTTTAGGACATTTAGGACAAAGCAAATTAGTATCTCAAATTAGTATCTCACCAATCAAAAGTACAATGCCATTGGCCGACGACTGGAATGCGTCAAGGGCCGATTGGCCACCCATCAACCATCATCAACCAGTTGGGGGTAGTCTTGTACGGTCCAAGACTGAGGTCCAAGACTCAGCAATTTTTTTCGGGACAGTCTTCCAAGAAAACCAGGGTTTTTGGATGGAGGTCTTATGGCTGTTATGGGCTTAGTGTTTCATCAATTTCCGCAGTTAGGGATGGACTTGGTTGGATTCATTGGTTGCTGTTGAACAACAAAAAATCACCACGGCTTGTGGTTGAACATCGACACCGGAAACCGGAAACCATGGGGATTTTCCAATGAACTTTCCCAACAAAAACCAATCCAATGATGTTATATCAATGTGATGAAACCTGGAGGTTTTTGTTGTTGTTGATTACACAGGATTCGTCCTGGATTCAGCATTCTTATCCAACTCTTGCAGACTGCATGGAAAGTACAACCGCTGGCCACGGTTTGATTCAAATCGCCTTGATGCGCAATCTGGATGTGGGTCAAAATTAGGTACCCCAACAATTGGATGGTTAATACTAAACTAGACTAATATCTGTGGTCCCCTAGGTCTTCCATTTTGACCCACATCCATCTGGGGACACCATCTTGGTCTTCGTATTTTTCTGAACGGCCATCGGCTATCGATACATGTGAAGCAATCAATCTGTAAGGTGGCAAAGCCAAAAATCAACCCTCTAAAATTTTGGGATAATTTTTGGATATTGGTTTCTTAGGGATAGTTTGGGTTGATAAACCAAAATCTGGCTACCAGTTTTGACAAGCCATTTCTGGTGACAATTTGACCCACCGAGGCTCTTTGGCAGTTGTTGGACCGCGCCTCCAGCCGTGGTCCCCGTTGCAGCAACAGCGGCATCATGGGACGTGAACCCCAGCGCCTTTGATGAAGCGGTCGGCTGGTAGGGGGATCAACTGACCCGCCATTTTGTGTTTCAAAGATTGGCAAGGTATGTGTTTACCAAACATTTATTACCAAGTATGTGTTTATAAACCATTGGTGCTTTCTTCGCAAAATATGTAAATTTGGAACTCCGATTTCAAAGTGACAGCCACTCAGGAAGTGAGTTCGGTGGATGGGCCAGAACTGCGCATGTGAACTATGCCTGCTCATCTGAGCCTACATCGAAGAACAGGCCGAGTGAGGGCAAGCCTTTGGAATGACCAGCAAAGTCGAGAGGTAGGATAGGTATCCAAGACTGTACTAAGGCTACTAAGGGTGTATGAGCTATGGGGCAGCACAATCAGGATCCCTCTTGGAAATTCAGCCGACATGATCGATCCATGAGATATCCATACCATGAGAAGATCCTTTGTCACCCCCCCAATTTTTGAACCCCTGGAAACGTCTCCCGCACTGTGAGGCGTTGTTTTCGCTCCCTTCGCGTCGCTTCCTTCGAGGTCTGGTCGTTTGAGGTGAATGTCTCGGAGATCGTGGCGTTGGTCAACGACGCCATCGAACGGCTCAAACGACGATGACGTGGCGATGGCTCTGACATATTCTGACGCAGTGAAGGTCATGGCCCATCTGGGCCCATCTGTCACCATGGCACCGGATAGCGGTGATATGCTGATCATATCTCTGTCACCTGTTGAAGTCTTCCAGCAGGTCCTGTTTCTTGAGAGGCTCCAACTTGACGAAGTTCGACGTCGTGGCCGTAGGGCCATAGGCGATATCCATGGCTGAAAACTGCCATGACGTTCTGTGCAAATCGGTGGACCTCCAACGAGACTCGTGTTGGAGGTGGATTCTGCCCAGGGTGGGCAGGGCTTTAATTTCTGCTGTCAAAGCAGCAACGAAAACAACCGCTACTTGGTGAAAAAGCAAAGCTCTTGACATTATGAATGCACCACCTTTCATAACATGGCAACAAGAATAGAACGGAAGGGCTCGCATTTGGTAGGTTTGCCGACGGCTTGGGATGCAAAGACTATGTTGGTCAATGTTCGGACCAAGGCAACTGCTTGAACAGGCAACAGCAATGTGCCCTGTGTTCTTGCCTAAAGGCACTGTACTCGGACTCCAAGATCAAAGAGAATGTGGAAGATGCAGATTTGCAGGCTTGGTGAGTACTTTGTGAGTTTGGAGGGAATGGATCGCCCAACTGATTTTGAGCAGAAACCATATTCAGCTGTTGCTCCATCCACGTCGATCGTGAAACGCTGCAGACCCTCATGCAGCAGATCAAGCACATCCGCATTCGAGAGCTGCTGACCCCAGTGACATCCAGTGATCCAAGTGTTTGAATCCCTTGCAAGAGCTTGTTTCTGCCGTAAAGCATCAATCGAGATCAATCGAGTAAACCTACTGTAGATCCGTTTGGCCCACCTAGACCTAGATTGGCTGCGTCCTTTCCTGACAAATGAAGGGCTTACCATCAGCTGCTTCGTCAGTGATGTGTCACCAAGGTTTGATCATGGAGAGGAAGAATTCTTCAACAAGTTCTTTTCCAGACGACAGTGTGGACTTCAGACATTTTTCACATTGGAACACGTGAGAAGCGACAACGCTTTATTATGTTTTATTCAAAAGGAAAAGCTTTTGGAAAGTTCTTCTGTACTATGAAATGATATTTGTTTCACATTTGTCTGGTAAATGCCCAGGAAACCCAATGGAAACCAAGGGTTCTTCTGATGCCCACCGCCGGAACACCTACTGTATTCTCTGTCGAATCATGGACAGAATTGGAGGGGGCAAAATTTGCGACGGCCCCAGAACTTTCTGTGTATTGTAAGATTTGGTCAACATGTCCATGCTATTTATATCTATGTCTATTTCCATGCTATTTCCATGCTATTTCCACTCCCCCGAAACCAGTTTTTTCAGCTGATCCAAAGCCACCAACCGGGGAGGCTAGGCATCATGGCTCATGAGCTCCAACCGGTGATGCCCACGGCAGTTCCTGGGCTGCCATTGAAGTTGACTGACAGTGATTTGGAACTGTGCATTTTGGATTTGATGGATTTTGGGCTCACCCAACATGTTGAACGGTTGCGTTACCGTTGGCCTCGAGTTGCGGCCCGGGAAAGCTGTGGAGACAGGTCTTCCAAACAGTCTCTGAACGGGCAGGTCGGTGTGCTTCCAGAGAGAAGATGGACGAATCCCAAGGGTGTCACCAACCAGACGAAAAATGTGCCGGCCTCAGAAGTTCTGCATTTTTTTTTGCCAACAAAAATCCAACAAAAATGGCCCAACTTCTGGCACCCTGAGGTCATGCTGGTTCGAGATACACACCTGCTCTTTGCGACCTTGGGGTCTGCGCCCAACAACATGTTGGAGTGTTCTGAAACAAAGCGCCCACAGAACGCTTGCTTCTTGTATTTTTTGGTCATGAAACAGTTAGCGAGTGTTTCATGATTTTGATGCGATTCCAAAACAATGTACTCTTTCATAAACTGGTTTTATAAACCAAACATATGGATTTTCTATACACGACATTATACAATATTAAACTTCAATTTATTGATCTATTCATCTCATGAAGACAGCGGCCAGGGCGGTCCAGTTACTGGCCAAGAAGGCGGATGTCTGGGACGAAGGCATTGAGCAACTTTTCAAGGCGGGGCCAGGGTTATACACGTTAGATCCAGTGGAGATGCGATGGATTCCGTTCCGAAAGCAGAAAGGGGCAAAAAGAAGTGGCAACAAGGGCCAGGGGGCCATTTCCATGAAGAGATTTTCAGGGGCTAAGAATTCTTGAGGCCCAGAATAGGCAACATATGATTTATTCGGAATGACAAATGGAGGTGCTTTTCAAAGGCCCCCAAGCCCATCAAAGCCTTACCATTTCTGGAAACTGCAGATTCTGCAGATTCAGTCCATGGGGTTCTCAGGACAACAGTGCTATTGTCGCAGAACAAGATGACAACAGGCGAGGCGGTTTTGGAGGTTCTACAGCAGGTTTGCCCGGTTTCATGCAATGATACCTTCCTGCAATCCAATCTGGAAATGTAAAATCCACCCCATTGATATCCATTGATAGATGATTTTCACCAAAGGGTAGGATTACTTGGCCCAGCTGTCTCTCATGGGATATCACCTTTCTGAGGCGCAAGCGCGAGGATAGGGGGTGGGCCTGAGGTGGGCACATCTGGTGGCTGGATATGACCAACGACCATGGAAACAACATGGGAAGATCCCTAAAGAAGCAGAGTTTCATGGTCCATGTTCTGCAGGGTGGACGAATATACTGCACCATCCCCGTTTCTGACACATCTTCATGTTAGCAATGGGCATGGTTCAACATACGGCCACAAAGATGGGATCCTTTAATAAAGATTATCCTAAAATCTGTAGGTCCCGGTTCTGATTTTTTAGGTGGTTGGTCAACGACGCTGAAGGAGCTTTTGGAGCAACTTGTGCGGGTGGTTGCCAAAGTAGAGGTGAGCTGCTGTTTTTTTTTTCCCAGGGGAAGCAGAGTATTCGTGAACAAAACTTGTCCATGCTGAATCATGCTGAAATTATTGTCCCAAAATTTGGGGGATACTGATGGACAGTTAAAACTATGGCAATTTTGATGGTTTCCTTGCCTTCGACAGTCTGGCAACAGCCGGCATTGGAACGTCCCGATTTACAACGAAGATCTTTTTTTGAGACTCGCTATTCCCATTGAACCATATTCAAACTGCTGATTTTTAGATGATGTTGCTACAACAAAATCCCAATTGATCTTTTTTTTCTCACTCAATCATAAATTATCAGCAATCTCCTCATATTAATTTGGTTGTTAAAGCCCTGTACATCATGATTTTCCCCACGAGAATTCCTCATTGACACCTGGGGCGGGCTGTTTCTATGGAGGTGATGCAATTCGGCTTCGCCAAGACAGAAGAGTCGGTTGCCACGGCCTCAGAAAGCTTCGCGAGAGATGCTGATTTTTATCGGAAAACATGGAACAGCTGCATCGTCAGTAGACAAAATTCTGGAAATCTTATCATTGTCTATTGTCTATTTTCAAACCGGTTGAGCACCTTCATCTTCCATGCAAAATCCATCATGAAACAGTCCGAGGATTTTTTTTGACAGGACAACTACCTAAAAAGTGATGGATTCTTCACTTCTAGGCAAGTTTGCTGAGGGTATCGCCTATGCGTCCAGTCATTGTTAGGATTTTTTGCACCCAATGATGTAACCCATATAGGTCCAACTCAAAACCCGTGGGCCGAGGTATTTCACCATATTTCACCATATTTCACCATATTTCACCATATTTCACCATATTTCACCATATTTCACCATATTTCACCATATTTCACCCATTGAAATTTTGGGTACTGTGGCCAGCCAGTTCCAGAAATATGCCAGAAACCGCGTTTACGAATCAGTGCCGTGCCCAGGCTCGAGTGGAGGGTGCCATGACGCATCACAAACAAGTGCAACAGGAACGCCACGATCAACTGCTTTTGAGTCTCAAACTGAGATTCGTTGTTCACGCGAGTCGCGAAGCTCATTTGCGAGACAGACACAAAAAAGTTGGCATAAAAATGCCATTTTTGCAGGATTCACTTGTTGGTTTACAGAATCCGAAAGATATGGAAGATATAGGTCATGCACCAACATGGGGAATCTGTTGCACTTTCACGTTGGCCCTCCTGATTTGGCTGCACATCCCAGCTGTCCAGGTGTAGATATGCTGACCAACAAGTCCCTAGAACAGGACATGAACATTGTGCCCTGGCTGGAGATGACTCGGGCTGATGTCATTGATGTCCTTTTCCTACTGGTGGATCAGAAGGGTTAAACAACCCCTTCACAATTGGTAGATATTGAGCAAATGGTACACTACTGTGGACCCCAACCTCTTGGGCAATCAAACAAATCCATACCACAGTACCATCATTGGCTACTAATCCCATTCACCAAAATTGGAACTTGCAACTTAGATTCTATTATTTTCTCAGTGAAGTGGTTTCTATGGGAGTAAGCATCACGGTGAATCATCAGTAGAAATCATATAATGAGCCAGCTAATTCCATGATATGATAATTATCATGGGATACCATCGAATCCTTATCCTTCTGAATCATCATATCATATCACGAGCCAATGATCATGAATCATGAGCTAATACATCAATATATAATTAGATATTCTACATTCATCATAATCATCATAATCATCATAATCACCATAGAATCATAGTCATCATAATCATCATAGGCTTAATCATCCCAGCCACTTTGATATTCTGATGATATGATGATTAAATGTTTTTCACATCACCCCTATCTTGATATATTTAATGATGGCCGTAACAGCAACCAATTGCCAACCAGCATCTCTTCACCATTAAATCCTATTAAATCCCATTAAATCCCATTAAATCACCATTAAATCCTACTAAATCACCATTAAATCACCATTAAATCACCATTAAATCCCATTAAAACACCATTAAATCCCATTAAACCACCATTAAATCCCATTAAATCACCATTAAATCCTACTAAATCACCATTAAATCACCATTAAATCAACATTAAATCCCTTCCCAGCCATTTTTTCCTCCGCTCCCAGGCGACCTTCCAGGAGGCCTTCCGCCAGGCCGTCGACCGGGAAGCCCGTGCGGATCTGGTGGAGAAGCGCAAGCAGACGGAGGCCGAACTGGAGGTGCCGGGCACAACGTTGTGCTGGGGGAATATGGGGGATATATATATATATAGGATGTGTATATAATAGGATATATATATATATATGTATATGCATATATGTATATATGTATATGTATATGTATATATATATATATTGTGAAACCATGCATGATCGTGATGTGCATAGCCCAGGGGTCAACCATGTTTCCTGCCTTCAGCTGGGGAAGGCTCAAGGTGAGCCAGAGGTGGGTGAGGACGTAGCTTTTGCCATTGGCTACTTGCGTTGGACGCTTGGAGGAAAATCAAGGTGCTGCAGCGAGGACGCTGCTGGTG
>Ga0126342_10016457_pt1 | contig 12882 bp, 13 predicted proteins | sample Cyp1metagenome_FD_92528 | JGI IMG/M metagenome (GOLD analysis project Ga0126342, IMG submission 92528) | Coral microbial communities from Lord Howe Island, Old Settlement Bay, Australia - Cyphastrea 1 metagenome | ecosystem: Host-associated > Invertebrates > Cnidaria > Coral ... | reverse complement strand
ATGACGATGACGATGATGATGATGATGATGATGATGATGATGATGATGATGATGATGATGTGGGTGCCGCGGATGATGGGATGATGGGATGATGGGATGATGATGAAGAAGATGATGAATATAATGAAGATGAAGATGAAGATGAAGATGATGGTGATGATGATGAGGATGAGGATGAGGATGAAACTGAGGACGATGACCCTCTACCAGTCGGGGGCTCGCGGGGGGGGGCTCGCGGGGGGGGGCTCGCGGCGGGACCCCTGCCAGGGGTCTAACTTGAAAGTTTCAGGGTTTCGAATGGTCCTGCTGCCTCCCTATTCCTTGCTAAAGCAAGAGCAACTTCAGCTAGCACAAGCTAGCTTCGTGACATCTCGAATATGTGTTGTCAACGTCAAAAAAAGACTCAACGGTTTTCAAAAATCGCCTTGGGTGCAGCGGGCTCGTAGCTCTCTCCTCAGCCAAAGCTGAACAGCATGACTCTGGTCCCTGATTGCTATCCCGCAACAACTTTCATTCCCAGGTCTTTCCCGTCTTTGCCAAGTCCACACATCTAAGACATTTTCCGCTGCGACACCTGGCTGTACACAAAGGTACACCCCTCACCCCGCACGTCTCGCACAATCTGAGTTTCTTCGGTGCTGCAGCCACCGCTCCAGAGCATTGTTCCAGCGAATCCAGTTTCTCTTCCGCCAACCTCAGAACCACTCTGGACGTTGCTGTGGCAATCTTTGACTCACCGACGGGCTCAGATCCCTGGTAGCACCAACTGGCCCCGTGATCCGCAAATGTTCAAAACCAACACTGGTTTAAAGTTTTGAGGCTCAAAGCTTTGGGAATATGAGGCTGAAAGGCCAGTTTGGCAGACCTGACTGCTGTGTTTGAAAGAAACTCTTCTTTCTGAAAAGTACCTGATTTTTCAGAGGGGTGCTCGTCCTGGACTCATCCTTGCAATCAACCTGCAGACACAGCACCAGGACGCACGTCTGCTGTGACTGCGATCTTTGCTCCTCGCTTCTTGAAGTGGAGTGCATGTTTCCTTATCAGCTTCCGCATATCTTCTTGCCCCTGCCAGTGCATGTGGGAGCAAATCACATCCAAAACAAGTCACAAAAAACCTGGAACCCTTCGGCAAAGACCTGAACTCGCTCGTGCCGGAGGTTTCAGCATCGTTTGTCTTTTGAAAACAGTGTGACAGCAATGTCACAAAGCCTGCACCAAAACCTAGCCAGTAGCAGCGCCTTGTAAGGTTCAGATGTGACGTCGAACCATCCTGAATGAACGCTTCTCACAAAAATTAACCCAAAATTATTCAAAGATTCAAAACTGGGAATCCGATAGAATTTGTGCGAAGGCGAGCGTCGATCTGGCCAGTGAACCCAGTGATCTCCAGGAGCAACCAAAAGTGCATAGCGCTTACCAGTCATGTTTGCCAGCGTTCGACGCGAAACTACCTGCCATCTTGGAGCTGTGGAGGCATTCCAGGAGATTTGCAGCGAATGTCTTGCTGCGAAATCTGCGAAATAAAAGTTACTCACAAATCGATCAAGAATCGATCAAGAATCGATCAAGAATCAATCGAACCCATACCAAGAACAAAATCGATGGCAACCACATGCGCCTGGTCGAGGCAGCGCTTGATGGCCCGCACCCGCGTGAACCACTTCTTGAACATAAATTTCACCTGCGTCACAGAACAAACAGGAGTCATCAGGAGTCCGCAGTCCGATCACTGCACCTCTTCTATCAAATAGATCACCATGTCACGATGTGCTCTCAATGTGAAGTCATGTTTGAAATTGTAGGGTGTACACGGGCAATCGGTACACGTGGATAAGTTTCCGGCCTTGCAGTTGTCCAAGCCAAGTATGTACAATAACCTGAGACACAGTTTCAAGACAATGTTTCAATATGTTTCAATAGTTTTCAGGATGTTTAAGGGCTAAAATTCTCTAGCCAGCTTCAACTCAGTGTCTAAACTCGGAGACCTTTTCGTCCTTAGCATCAAGTGATGATGCTTGTTACCTGGAGGCACCCTGATACTTCATCATGGTATTATTAATACTAATTCAATCTGTGTATATAATATATATATATATGCACATATAATTATGTATATACCATCCCTTTGTGCCAAGATGTACCAAGATTCTTTCCCCAGTGTTCACTTTGCCAAGGTGCGGGAGAAACTTTTTATTTGCTTGGAGTCCACGTCCAATGGGTCGTGGGATCAGTGTCATAGTGTGCTTGTATTCCTGGCCTTTGCCTTGCACATGCCACTAAAACACACGCCGAAGAAAGACAAAACGTGCTGCGGTATGCCAGGTATGTCTTAGATACGCTATCTGATTTCGACAGAGTTTGGAAAGATCTCCTCTCAAGATGGTACAAGAGAGACTCAAGTTCTGCCCTGCAGACCAAGCTTCATGGCGTGCAAAACATTCGTCCAGGATCGTAATCAATGTAATCCAAGTTCCTAGGAATATCTGCTCTTGCAGGAGCATTAAGGGTCAGCAAGACAACTTTGCAAAATAACTTTGTCACATGCTGTCTTTTACTCTTCCAATCATATCAATCATGCTTCTTTTACTAGCCAAATGTGAGCAACAAGCCAACAACAAGCCAACTGTTCTCCTGAGATCTTGCCAGGCTACTGCAATGCCTTCAACGTCGAATCAGCACGGCACTCCTTTGGTGTGGACCCGAAACCTCTGTGACAAAAGCAATACAGGTGTCAACAGGGCACCTCTGTGGTAATAAAAAATGGCTGAAGGACACCACACCCACCAAAGCTGCATGTTCGATGCCTACAGAACAATCCCACAGTCTAACAAGACACCTATGCCAAAGCCATAGACGCCCCTGCCATTGCCAACCTGAAGTTGATTGCTGGAGCTAGCGGAGCATCTTTTCTGTTCTAAGTTCCAAAAAAGGAGTCATTTTCACAGGTCTTCAGCAGGTCTTCAGCAATCTCGTTTGCAATGTCTCTTTTGAGGCCACCAACCACCACTACGCCACGGAAGTAGGCCACTTTACCCACACTGCACATGCTTCCTCGCAAGAATCGGAGATCTATAGAAAAATGCAGCAACCTCTTAGCCCCTTGCCCTTGAAGCTTTGAACAGAGTCAAGAGATGCCATAGACTAGTTTCAAATCTGTCATGCGCCCAAAGCTGCACTACTACCTTTGCACTTGCCAAGAATTCAGACATTCAACAAATCACGGCCAAACTTTTGCAGAAGCTGAGGCGGACAAGAGTCGCATTCTAGAGATGGCCAGCATGTGTTGCCGCAATCCTTTAAGATTTAGATTTGGATCCACACCTTTCTGCTCTTGGACGTAGACTCTTCGCCTGAAGAGCAAACTCGCGAGTTCGGAAATAGACCAAACGTCTCGAAGGCTTCAGGTAGTTGATGCATTGCAAATCCAAACTCATGCGGCAAATTCCTCTTCTTGTTTCTTTTTGATAAGAATCCCACCTTTCGTCCCAGAAAGTATTTGCTGGCCGGCGCCATTTCCATTGGTAGCCATCGTTCGTCTCTGCCCACTCCACAGGGCCCGCGGTGCGATAAAATTCCAGCTCCTGGGAATCCCACGGGCACCGGACACAACACTCAAAATCTGACCAAACACGACATGTCGTACGTTTAAAATCTTTTGAACTATACACAATCTGATTTGAAGGGTTCAAGTGAAACTACCGAGCGCGGTGAATCTGTCGTGTTGCAGGGTTGTTTGGGACAAATTTCAGCAGCCAACAGAAAATGCTCCCTCCCCCGAAAGGCCTTTTTGCAAATCGAGCTGGTTCATCGGAATGTTTTCAGTGGGCAGCCATAGTGTTGTTCCAATGAAACAACCTACTGCAAAAATAGCCGTGCCAAAAGACTTGGGGAGGTCTCTTGACACAATGGTTGGCAGAGCATTTGGATCTACTTTTCAAGCTCCATCCAAATCAGAGCCCAATCCCATCCAAATCCCCAAAGTCACCATGGTCCTTCTGGTAGAGATCCGATACTCTCGCACTGCCTTTCAGCCACTCTTCCTGCTTGTCCTCCCATGATTGTGGCCTGTCACAGCAGCGTTCAGATGTTTAAAGTCTTAACCACTTGGAGGCAAAACAGACCAACTGACTCGCAAACACACATAATTTCCAAGAAGATAAATGGCGTACTGACAGACATTACAGTTTTGCTGCAAAGGTGCCACAAACAGCTGTATCAATTTGGGATAGCACTGTGAGGTCAACCTTTACACTCTACACGTTGGTGCCATCCCAGTATGCTGCCCTGCTACAAGACAGCAAAGGACTGTTTCTGGTTGAGCAGGCCACGGTCGCATCAATTATTTCGTTTGTACTTGGTAGGAAGGTAAACTACGAAACTCAGAAAAATGGAACAAATACAAAGGTGGCCTCCCTCTACAGCCCAAAAGACACACTGGTTGGAAAGCCTATTATTTCATGACCTAAACAAGATTTAAAGGAATTACCTTGCAGCAGCACAAAAACAAAGCAGTACTGCAAGGGTGTTACAACAGCCCTGTTTGTCCATTGAGATTGTTTCTAGCACAGAGTAAATCATGTTTCCAAATGGACAGAAAAGTGGAAACGATGAACTCAAGTCTGCTGAAGAAGCTGCCCGGCGTGAAGTTAGGTTCTCCAAGTTGGCGGAACCCTCCTATATCAACCACAAAGCAAACTAGTTGCCTAGACTTTGCAATCAGCTGAATCACCTTTTCTCCAAATTAAGAAAAACAATCTACCGGCCTTGGCTGCAACCTGCCATATCTCTTGCAGCCTTGCTATGAAACCTCGATTTGGTGGAGATTAGCAACCTCGACCGGACCCAAGTGCCCACTGTGCCTGCCGTTTGTCAGTCTTTCACAATGGTCTGTAACCAGCTTATTTAAGTCGTCATCACCTGTGATGGAAAGCGTCAAATTTGGGGTTTCTCGATGTGAATGGTTCCGCTGCTGTCTTGTAAGCTTCGATCACTGTATACGAACACCTTTACTCTGTCATTCAGAAAACTTTCCTTTCTTTTCCACTGCTCTCTTACTTCCTTCATTTTGCAAAATTTCCCAATGCAATCCAAAGAGTTCAGAAAAGTCTCAGCTTCATATGCTGCCCAAGACTCCGAGATATGCAGGGAGACCTTCGAGCTCCTCATCTATCTTCCGTCTCGGAATTCCATGCAGCAGCTTGTAAGGGTCCACGTCCTGTCGAGTTCAACGAGAGAGTCTTCACAAAATTAGTCCAGCTTGGCAACCCAACAGCAGGTTCCAGGGTTCAAGCGTTCTGGTTCCGCTCCCGGCTTTGGGCTCACTCCCAGACGCAGACACTGACACCCACCAGTCACTGCTGTTGGAAACAGGACACGTTGGATAGAGCTGGGAATGACAGCCATGATTCAACGAACTGAACAGCCATGTTCAAAATGCGGAAAACTCGAAAACCATGGACGAACGGCAATGTCAACTGTGGATAAGTAAACCTCTGCTTGGTTTAGTTTGGGGGTACAATTTTCAGAGCAGATTGTCACTGTTTGATCCTTTTGGAGGTAGTTCCTTAATAAATCACCCAGGGGTTTGTAGTCAGGGGTTGACATTGGCGAGCTTGGCAGAAATCCAAGACACCTCGAAGTCCAGGAGGTCAGCTTTCCCTCGAGACGCACACTGCAGCATCAGCTTAGCAGCATCAACCTTGGTGGCATGAGGGCTGAGGGCGGTGGGAAATATGGCTGGGATTTCAGAAAGGAACAGTCTGGGAGGCAACCTATGACCTATGATTGGATTTCATTAGCATTATATACATCAGGCTCCATCTAACAGCGCACTGCGGCCAGCCCACATCCTCATCTTCCAGGCTGATCTCGTCTGAATTCCTTGGTGCATGGAGGCTAATCCCCAACGTGTGCCATATCCCTGCCCCTTCTCGACAAGCCAGTTTCTCCCGAACTTCATCCCTTCCAGTCTCTTCCACTCTTTTTTTTTCTTCCCTCCTCATCCTTTTCACACTCTTTCACAAATTAACTTCTTCCAACTACATCTTGATGTCGCTATAATAGTATATTATACATTTAAAGTCTCCAATGTTGAAAATGATTGAGATGCAGCTGCATATCAAGTTTCGAGCTCTTACCCCGAACCAAGGCTGCCAGTTTATCTTTTGGCAAATTCCGCTCCAACTCATCTAGGTCCATCTTTAACCAGTTGCCTCGGTGCTGAGATGTCTAGCAGGCGGGGATCACAGAACTCAAATCAGCGAGGTGTGACCTCTCAATGTTTGATTCTATGACTACTTTTGATGAGACTACCAGCCCAAAGACAAACCAACTTACAGTCACGCGATGAAAAGCATGGCATGGTTTGGCAAACCCTAATGGTCTCTAGCCGGGTTTCGCAGGCCAATCTCTTCGAGGGCCCAAACCAAGTCCTTGCCGGCCATGCGGTTGGTGAAATCCCTGCCTAACCGCTCCAAAACCGTTGGATGCGTTTGCGTGAAGCATAATATTTAAATATATTTAATATTGGCAGTCGCTTTGAGAAGGATCTTGTTCCAGTAAAGTCTCCTGGAACTGGTCTCCAACTCTCTCTATGTCCTGCAACTGACTTCGAGTGGACAGCGTCCAAATGCACAAGAATACAGGGTGAAAGACAGCGGCGCATCTATTGTAATTAAACAACAAAAACAAGAGATACAATAGAAACAAATAACAAACAAATTGCTTTCTCAACATGTTGGAAATGAATTCTTCTTGCCGTACAAAGGGACCTGCCTCTTCGGCGAAGACACCAGGTGCCACTGTTTCTGCGTACTTGCTCTTGGAAACCATACCAAGGAAAAGCTTCATGAAATGCTCAGCCTGAGACCAAGGTGCAGCATCACAAGAACATCTCATTGCATTTGTGCGCCGAGATTCACCTTTACAGAGCTTTGCAGCTTGCAGGCCTTTTCAAGGGGGAAGTCCAGGTTGCGCTCATCAGCTAGCAAACCAGGCATTGGATCATCGTCGTATGGAAAATCCTGCGGACAATAAGAACTGTTGAACCTTCATACTCCGTGTGGCAGTTGTTTGCTTCTCAGTTCAGAAGTTTTTGGTCATTGCGTGGGCACCTTCAAACACTTCCCAAGTCCTCCGCAAAGCTGTACCAAACAGCCTTGCTTCTTTCTTTGTGCAGAAAGATCCTCAAGCATAGCAGGAACAGCAGTTTTGGTTCAAAACATCTGAAAAGTGGTCTTCTCTTGACTCGATCGTCTTCATCTATGCTATGTATTTGCCAAAGGTCTTCTGATCAGCTTCCTCATATCTCTGTTGGTTGAGTAGCACTCGCCTCGGATTTGCAATCTTTCGGTCTGAAGACTCCAAAAGCACAGCAAAAATAAAAATCATGGGAACTGATTCGGAATAAAAATCTTGAAGACATCCAGAGACTTGAGGTGCATGTTGAGTTGCTCCAAATGACCCTGAAGCCATTGCCTGATCTTCTTGCTGCAGCAGGGCAAAATTGTAGCAAGATCAGCAAAACAATTGTAGCAGATCTTGTACACGTTTCAGTGCAAGCAGATTTCAATCCCTTCAAGAAACACCTGTCCCTGCCTCAGTTCTTTCTTCCCAAAGTCGGCAACCTCTGTGGGAAGCAACTTCTCCAGCACAGACCAGTGATCTTCAACCCACTGTTCTGCCTGACCATGCCAAAGAGGCAGCATTTTTGCACCACAATGGACGTCAATTTTGTAACGTGGTTTCCAACGTGTTGTGTCATTCAAATTATGACGTATGTACGGTATGGCATGGCATGTTATTTTATGTTGTGTCATGTGATGATTTGTTACGTTATGGTATGTTATGTTATTTACATGTGTGTGTGTGTCTGTATGCTGTATGTGTCTATGTATATGTAACATGTACAGTATCTGTATGTGTCTACGTACATGTGTATGAATGTGTCTATGTATATATGTGTGTGTGAGTATGTGTATATATATTTATGTAGGCGCATGTCGCGGCATATGTTTGATGTATATGTATATGTGTGATGTATTTGTATATGGTATGCGTATGTGTATGTTCATATTGTTTATGTGTCCCTCCCCCCTGTGGATGTGGTGGGGGGTGGGGTGAAACATGGGAGGGGTGAGGGGGGTTGTGAAGAGGGGCACTAGCGCCTAGATTAGATCAGCTAGAGCGTCTTCCCTAAGACAGCTTCACACCTTTTATACTCGGCCAATAGCCAGCCGGTGTGGTGTCTACAGGGTTACTCTATGTCTCTCTTGAGCCTTGACAGCGTATGTAAATGTGCTCAGTACTCATGCTATGTCCACTTAGGATCCAAGCCAGAACAAAAACAGGTTGGGGGTGGGGTAACCCCCCATACCAGATGGGAAGGGGGGTGGGCCGTGAACACGAGACACGGGACCATGTGTATATATATATATATGAATATGTACATGTACATGTACATGTACATGTACATATATATATGTATGTGTATTTGTATACTGTATATGTATATTCATGCACATGCATATGTACATTTGTATTTTTGTATGTGTATATGTCTATATGTCTATATGTGTATATGTGTATATGTGTATACTGTATGTATACATGCGAAGATGCGTACATCTATACGCATGTCTATGAATAAATAATTATCTATACATTTGGTATCACTTGGTATCCCTGAGAAAATCATGGTATCATTTCGTAGCACATGGGAATCATTTCGTAGCACTTGGTTGTCGTAGTGGCAGAGACATCACGAAGTCCAATGCCTTCGCAGGATCCTTCTTCAATCTGAAATGATCGAAAAGCTTCTCCACGAGTCTGTAGAAACCTGAGCAAGATTCGATTGAAGGCACTTGATCAGGACTTAAAGCTGCTCAGCAAATACAATGTCAAGATTGTCAAATGAAAATAAGTGAAATGCATAAAGAGTTCAGGAAGTGCTGCACGCGGATCCAAGTAACGCAATGGATCATCCTCTTTAGGTGGATCTTCAATCTCTAAAAGTCGGCAAAGAACTTCAAGGTCCTGCAAGAATAAAACAGAGAAGCAATCAGCAGTCCGAGGGCGGCCCAGTCGAGCCAGACTCATCAAGTGGTTGTTTTGTTCAAAACGATACCTCCGCGAGAGAGGCTGTGATTGCCTCGAGAGCTAGGAGAAAGGCCTGTACAGAGTCTCAAAGTGTTCAGTTGTTCCGACTGCAGTGTGGGTAGAGTTGATACATGTCTCCATTTGACAAATTACTGTCACCGACATGTCCGTTTTGTCTGATTTTGAACCACCGAAGTCCATGGTTTCTCATGCCGGGACTCATGCCGACACAATCGCACTGCGGGTGGAATGTATCTAGTCGCCGACGGCCTTTTGGTTGACCACTGGCAAGTAGGCTTTGAATGGGTCTAACAAGAATGGATGTGGCTCGACCTGGCATGGGAAATGTGCCGAAGCGATCCATGATGGAGAGTAAATCGGTTTTTCCGACCCTTCCTGTATGCATTATATAATCTGTTTCACGTGCACACAAACAATTGTTTGCTATCAGAAATATCGCGGCCTCACCCTTCTCGTCCGAAGTAATTTTGTTCATCTTGGCCTCCACACAGGATTGTAAGCACTTGAAATCCGTCTGCAGATGCTTTCAAAACGCTTCGCCAGCCTTCATTCCAAGCATAGCATCTTCCTCGTAGAAAGGTGCGGCCTCTGGACGTAGCATCCGATACGCTCGCAAAGCCTGACTGGTCTGAGAGTGCAAGCAGAAAAGACAGCGTTGAATTGGCACCAAAACAATGCCATCTTGCTCCCTCTTACGCTATCTGTCTCTCTCAATCTCTCTCTCTCTCTCTACCTCCCGATTCTACAAAAGAAGTGATTTCTCCAAAAGGTCTCTTCATGTCTCTACAAAGCCAAGAAGGTGCACCTCATTGTTAAGCTCCCGCTGCTCCTGCGCTGTAGCCAACTTCTCTCGTTCTTCTTGGGTCCGCTCTTTGATGGCGCTCCTTTCTTCCTCTCCTCAACCAGGAATCTTCAAACTTCAAGCACACAAAACAAAAAAACGTTTTGAAGTGCAATAAAAAAAAACTTCGGAAGCAGAACCCTGCAATCCCAGGTCCCATGCAGTGTCTCATGTTTTGAAAAGAAACCAAAGAGGCTCTGCAACTCGCCATGGACCTTCCCTAGTTCTCGAAAGTAGCGGTCCTTCATCCTGCATGTCTCTTGTTGAATCAAGCAAGTATTATCATGTGAAAGTCCAGTTCTGCCAGGACTTGAAAACGGAGGTTGCTGAAGAACAATAGGCTAAAGCCTTAAGCCATCAGGTGGTGACCGACCCAGACAAATGTCCGGTTTTTTCTTTATTTCCAAGCAATTCTTGCCATGTCCTGCGCACTGTTGACTTCTCAGGAGCTTGCTCTACCTCCTTCAACCAATGGTGCCGGGGCAAATTCAGCTTCTCCAACGTCGCTCCTACCTGGATGTGCACTTTGTGCTTGGGAAAGGCCTAAAAACTCTATAGCAAGTAGAATGATGTAGAATGGAAGAATTTATAAACACGTGGCTTCAACCCTTCCAGCGCCAAGTGCCATAGAGGGGTATCAATTGACTCGTCACAACCTGGTCATCCGCCTCCTCGGAACACTATATCTCTGGTGATCTGCCTACCTATCTGTCTAAAGTATCTACCTACCCACCTACCTACCCACCGACCTGCACTATCTGTCTGTCCATCCGTCAGTCTGTCTGTCACTCTGTCTATCTGTCAGTCTATCTGTGTGTCTGCGTGTCTATACAACATACTTCAATACATCGTACATATCCTGTCTGTTGTACCTTCCTTGTCGCATCCATCGCATCGATCTTAGTGTATTTAATCTGATGTATTTCATCTACTTGATCTATCTTTTACATACTACCTACATCCTTGTGTGTGTTGCCATGTCTATGTCAATTTCTTACTTGACAGTCTATATCTGTACCTATATGTCCCTATGTGATCGCTATCCAGCTATCCATCCTTATCTCTAGACTCTAGGTACCGGATTTTCTAGACTTTGGACTTTAGATTGCATGTGCGTTTATTTTATGTTTTTTTTTCAACATTTTATATATAAAAACCTCAATACTTCAATGCCTCAATATATTTATGTTTTTGCATATTTCAATATATCTACTTTTTACTTTTCATCGGTGTTTTTTTCTGCAGATGCATCCATCTATCTATCCATCCATCCATCCATCCATCAATCCATCCATCTATCGAGGCATCCTTCAATCCATGCATCGTATCTATATATTTCAACTATCTAGATATCATCATTTTTACAACCACTCCATCATTATCATCAGTGTTGTGACAGTTGTGATGCACCAAAATTCGTTTTTCCAGGTGGTTCATCCCAGCGCAGTTTTTCCATTGTAACTGTCGGCCAAACACAGCAAAAGACAATGCCGAGGTGCATGACCCTTGTGAAGCCTTCGGCGTAGTATTCTCGCAAACGGCACATTTCCAGTGTAGGCTACAGCACGGGGGTTGAAAAGCAGCGACATTCACCGAAACCTAAACCCATCGAAGTATGCAAGTGTAACGTGTCGTGCTATGTGTTTAAATGAATTTGTTTTGCGAGCAACACTGCCTGGTTTCACACGCTGATCCAAAATACAAATGAAGAAGGGTGTGTGTGTGTGTATGTGTGTATGTGTGTGTGAGTATGTTTTTGTGGTTCAATGCGACGTTTGATGGTGATAGCTTGACATCTACAGTCAGAAGTAACATCGTGCGTATCCCGTGATGTCCCAAATGTATAGTATGTACTGTATTAATATATGTATGTATGTGTATATATATATATATGTATATATGCATCCATGGCATGTATCCATATATATATGTATATATAAAAATGACATGTTTTCAAACACAGTTACACAAATGTATTGATATACATATATACAAAAATAAATGAATCTAAATACACATATAAATATAAGAATAAATTGAAAATGTACATATACACAGATGTTTGTGCACGTACGCGTACACACATCTACATGCGTATTTACTGTATGCATATGTATGTATATATATATATATATATACATACATATATGTATATGTATATGTATATGTATATGTATATGTATATGTACATATATATATAATATGTATATGAACATATATATATATACGTATGTACATACACAATGGGAATGCAAAATGCATTTTGATAGTGTTGTTTCAATAACTGGGTCGCATTTTTGAGCCTCAAAAACCACATTTTGTAACAGGAATCCATGGCAAACCAAAACCAGCAACTCAACCTTGGAATAGGTTCGAGGGTGGCATTCGCTTTCCATTGTTTTGAAAAGCAATTGCCCACAATTGATGCGAAGTGTAGGTCGCATTGTGTAGCACAGGAAAAATGCAAGGATGGTGCGGATAAAATTCATTTCATATTCAAACCAAAACAACGTAGGGCTGAAAATTTTGTGTTGCAAACATGTTGTTTAAAGCACTGCGCCTGAATGCCTTGCAGTCATAGTCAACACTGGCACCTAAAAAACCAAATTTTATCCGACAATGATTGAAAAAATGCAGTTTCACTATCGTTACGCTACGTAAGACGTAAGCATTTTTAAGCTCACTGTAACTGTCCTCAAACTGCAGTCACACCTTTTTGACAGCATGGGGCGTGGAGTGCTGGTCGAAGCCAGGCTTGGGGTTCGGCCCAAATTTCACTGGCATGGGTGGCACAGTGGGTGGGCCAGTGAAAAATGACCACAAAAAGAAACATGTTTCACATGTTGCATTGAATGTCATGTTGCACATGCATTGACAAATCTAAATCACTTGAACCAGTTTCTCGGACGCTCACAACGTTCACT
>Ga0126342_10016456_pt1 | contig 12884 bp, 9 predicted proteins | sample Cyp1metagenome_FD_92528 | JGI IMG/M metagenome (GOLD analysis project Ga0126342, IMG submission 92528) | Coral microbial communities from Lord Howe Island, Old Settlement Bay, Australia - Cyphastrea 1 metagenome | ecosystem: Host-associated > Invertebrates > Cnidaria > Coral ... | reverse complement strand
TTGCTATGTTTTTTTGCTATGTCAAAACATTTGCTCTGCAGTTTTGCTATGTTTTTGCTTTGCAGTTTTGCTATGTCAAAACATTTGCTCTGCAGTTTTGCTATGTTTTTGCTTTGCAGTTTTGCCATGTCAAAACATGTGCTCTGCAGATTTGCTATGTCAAAGCACTACGTAATTGGTTCCCTTTTGAAGTTGCAGTTTTACGCATTAGTCTTTAGTACATACATACATACATGCATACACACATACATACATACATGCATACATACATACATACATAGATAGTTACATGGATGCATACATACAAACAGACATACACACATTACATCTGTTACATACATTACGTCATTACATACAGTACATACATTACATACATTTCATTGCATATGTTACATGGGTGACATATATGACACACATGACGTAAATTCCATACAGTATGTACATTGCATACATTGCGTACATTACGTACATTTCATTACATAAATTACATTAAATCATAAGATACAATTACATACATTACATACACTTCACTACATACATCACAAACTTTACATATATTACATTGCATACACTACATTGCATATGTTACATACAATACATCACAAGCATGACATACATTCCATAACATACCATACCATGCCATACCATACCATGCCATACCATACCATGCCATACCATACCATATATATGTACGTACATCCATACATGCATGCATACATACATACTTACGTACATACATACATACATATCCAACATGATGTACATTGTCTATTTGCATGCTTTACAGACAGACATACATTACATACCTGTATTTCATACATCATGTACATTACATACATTACTTACATTACATGACATACTGTATCATATATCCATTACATACATTACATGCATTAGATACATACATCAATGCACCAGATCTTATACTCATGCAACTTTCATTCATTATACTCATTATACATTACATTACACACCTTACATGTCTTACATACATACCTTAAGTCTTGCACGTAACATACCTGAAGTACCTTACACCTTACACTTATGCACTCTACTCTACATACATAAAATTATCATTACATGACATACTATTACTACCTACCTACATACATTACATTACATACATTCACGTCTACAATTTACAATAGATAGACCATACATTGATACAAATGACATACATACATGACAACATGCATGGGATAATCATGTTTATAATCCTGGCATGTGGGGCCAGTGAAGTGATTCTAGATTCTAGCTGCAATGCAATCCAGGCCACCCTGCTTCCCACTACATTCCTCTCACTGTCCCACTTGGTTGACCAGAAAGAAAAATCTTGGCCATTTTCAGGGAGCAGGAGAGCTGTGATTTCACAAGGCCCTTTCATGGTCTGCTTCTCAATAATGGCCTGGCAAGGCCGGCCATAGAGAAAAGTGCAATTTGGGCCTTGGGACTACTTTTGGATTTTGCATGTATGTAAAAACCCAAGGCTCAAGGCAAACACGTGCTCTGAGACTCTGAGGTTCTCAGGAGGGTTCAAAATTCCAGTTCGGCAACAGATTTAGTTAGCTAAGTTACCGTTACTTCTACTACGCTGTATTGGTTTGGTTTGTCTGTAAATGTTCCTGGTACAAGTATGTCTGAGGTATTCCTATTAATTATTTCTTGAGTTACAGTTACAGTACAGTTGCAGTGAAACATTTTCATTTCACTATTTTGAACATGTCATTTCATTTCTTGTTGCTGATCACCTGTGCAACTTTGATGAACATTGAACACATGGCAAATGATGATATAAATTATAGATATAGATTCGATATAGATATAGATTACATAGATAGATATATGGAAGGTGTTTGGTCTCCTTCACTGTCCTTCACTTCCCTGTCCTGATCTTTGCGATGTGACAAACAATGGTTCTTGGATTTGCAGTGCCTTCACCAGAGCCTTGAAACTCTGAACATCCTCCTTGCAGTAGATGTCTTTGCGAAAGAACACCAAATAGAGCCTGTTCCAATGGCACACGGTCATTGAAAATAAACATATCAAGGGCTTCAGGGTGTTTGAGTAGTGTCAGGCTGAATAGAGTAGGGGGGTATGTGAAAATTGTCCATCATGGCCCCTTCTATTTAGATTTTGATGAATGTTGGTGTGTTATGATTTGGGGTTGGCAATCTTATCTTATATGGAATTTTAACTAGGTACTAGGTCTAGGTCCTAGGTTCGATTCGATATCATGGGAATTAGGCTCTCGGACGATTGGCTACCTACCAAAATCTGAACAACCAGCCACGCATTAAATCATTCATTAGATTCAGCACTAGAAGAACTGATTGAACATTGCTTATGGGGGAATGGGGAATTGGGAATTGCTTGAACCTATTGATTGAATCTATTTAATATTTATTATTGAAACTATCGTCCCTGTAGTCACCTTGTCATCGATGATTTTGGATTGGCCACCAGTTGGGCTAACAACATACTTGGCTATGCTTCCACAAAATCAACTGTAGGTATCTGAATCTGAAGGTTTGAAGTTTAGTTTAAGTTTAATTTGTTGTTCACAGGACCTGGGTTCCCCTGGAGATGGACTGGGCTCTGGAAGTGGAGCCCTGAATTATCTGACCAGCTAATCACTAATTAACAAGTATATATATATGTAAATGCTTTTGCTGGTTTTTTTTTGGTTTGGTCAACAGTAACAATAACAGTAACAAGGTAACAGCATAATCCATTGTGTTTCTTAGAAAATTGAACCTGGATTCACCTGGGAGTGGACCGGACCTGGGAGTGGGAGTGGACCTACCAGGCAATCTTACCAGTCTGACCAGCTACTAGCTGCTAGAATGTTCCCCAGAGAATCACAGCAACAGAACAACATTCCACAACAATAGTGTTTTCACTATATGTAAAACTTAAAAAGTATCTAAGAACGATATATATATGTATGATATTCTTGATTATTAGTGTATATATATACTAATTGCCATAAGTCTATTTATACATATATATATATATATTTACAGTAAATACATAATGTACTGTGATCTGTCTAAGAAGCCTTGCCATGTAAATCCAAAGGGTAGGCCATGCTGTAGGCCAACTGTATGTATGGGAAAAAACACCACAGGCCACCCAAGGAAAAGTGACAATTTTTGCTGTGCACTGCTTCTTCACAGTGCAAATCTGTGAAACCATGAGACTGTGAAGCTGTCCTTTGCTTAACCGAACTTGTGTGACTTGCGATGTGACCCCAGGTATGAATCTAAGGCATCAATTCAGGTTCATCATCTTCTTCTGAACTGTACCTTTTCCTCTCAAACTGTCCAATGCAGTCAGATCCTGGCCATGTATTGAAGAGTACCCTCGCAGCCTTCCTCTTGATAAAAGGCTGGGTCAACTGAGCAATGTGCTCTGATTTGCTCTGGCACTTGAACGCATCTTGGAGCCAGCACACCAAAGACCCTATCGGTCGTCCAGCTCCTTTTCGACCAGCTGTGGTTTGGCGTTGCCTGGTGCAAGTGCCATGATCTGGATTTGGGCAATGTGCTCGCATGAATCCACGCACATTGTATCTAATTTCACCCCCATTGTTTGGTAACAGGAAGGCAGTCTCAGACACTTTCTGGGCTCTTTGTTGGGTCTCCTCCTTTCTTGGGCGCTTTGCATCTGGGCCACCATCAACTGAATCAACTGGTTGTTGAGGCGCAGCAAGCTCCAACTCCAAGACATCCAAAGCATGTTGTGGTGGATGGTCTTCATCCTCCACTTTCTCAGGGTCTTGAGGCTGCATATTCTCATTCTCATTGTCACTGCAATCAAACTCAGTAAAGAGTTGGTCAAGCACTGAGTCCAGATTGGGCTCTACCTCTACCTGCTGTTCCTCCTCCTCCCCGTTCTCCCCGTCCTCATCATCGGAAAAATTGTCACGGAACAATGCTTCCAAGTCTGACATGGCATCATTGACTGGGTCGTGGTCTTGGTCTTGATCTTGATCATCTTCACCATCTTCCATGTCCATGTCCATGATCATATTCATGTCATCATCGTCCATGTCATTGTCATCCAGCAATGGCCTCTGAGAAGCACTGCGACTGCGGCCAGAAGCACGGCTACGGCCACGGCCACGGCCACGCTCTTGGGGAGCATCAACTCCACTGTCAGACTTCGCCGTTGGTTTCCGTTGTTGTTTTCTCTGTCTAGTTTTCATCTCCAAAGTTGCACCCCTCCAAAATGGGTATGGGCTCAAGTGTTTTTTCACTTGTAGGTATTTCGACGACATGTTTTCCAATGATCCAACTGTTTCATTGTCACTCAACAGGATGTAGTATTGCAAGCTCCAAGCGTAGCGAAAGTCAACAACATCTTTGAAATATTGGACCGCAGATTTGACAACAAGATGGTTGTCCAAGTCGAGAGAGGACAGCCAAAGTGTCCCTGATGTTTCATCAAAAGAAAGCTTTGTCAAGTGGACACACCCAAAATCCCATGTCTTGTAGTTTGCGTGCCCAACATGGAAGAAAATTTCCTCTACTCTGTCACCCGCAGCTGGATCATTGATCCTCCTCTGGCCTTTGTCCCCTGGGAGTAACCCAAGAACAAACCCACCAGTTTCAAACTGACGCCTTTGCTTGGTCGGTTTTTTGTTGACCTTGACTAAATAAACTTTCAAGCACTTGGTCAGCTTTCTCCAGAACACAACAGCTTGACGTCCTATCTCTTCTTTGCATACACACGTCCCAAGCACAGCACATAAGCCCATCCCACTTGAGTTGCTATAAGTTTTGGTCTTCTTGGGCAAGGCCTTCTGAGAACTATGAACCAGAACTAAATGCTCTGCCTGCCACGCATCCTCCAAATGCTGCCTCCTCAAAGTGTTTGTATGGCCCTTTTTCAAGATGCTGAGGCATGCCTGCAGGGGTAGGTTCGAATGTGCAACTTGTCATAACTGTGTCCTTCGAAAAAACTAAAAGACTTAAGACTCAGAACTTAATGTCCTTTACTGTACGTATCGAGCGTTCTTAATCTTAAAATATGGCATCCCCAAACCCATAGATGCATAGGTTCCTTGACTTGACCTAATTTTGGATATTTTAATGTATCTGGGTATCCCCTTTTTAGGAAACAGGAAACCTGCCTGTATGTATGCATGTATGTCTGTATGCATATGCATGTCTGTAGTAGTATGCATGTAATGTAACTGTAATGTATAGTGCAGTGTAGTTAGTGCAATGTAGCGTCATGCAACGCAATGCAAGGTAATGAACTATGCCATGCAATGTGAAATTTGATGAAGCAATGCAATGCAGTGCAATGCAATGCAATGCAATGTACTGGTATGTTATCTCTGTTATGTTCTGAAGTATGACATGTGCTGTTTGTTTGGTATACAAATGTGACTATCCGCGCATGTTTTTGAATGACATTTGGATTTAAAAGGTATGTGTTTGATATGTGTACATGTATGTGCTTGATATGTGTATGGCACATGTATGAGATGTGTTCGAACTGTGACAATCTGTATGTATGACTACGTGTATGATGATATGTGCAATGGATTCATCTGATATTTAAATGATTTGTGTAGGAATTTGTGTGTGTGAATGATTTATTTGTGTATAGCTTGTGACTGGTGTGTGTGTGTTTGATACACGCCGCATGTGTGTTTGTGCGTTTGTGAGTATGTCGTATGTGACTACTTGTGTGATGTGTGACTGATTGATGGTTGATGTGCGTCCTCAGTCTATCTATGTCTATCTGAGTCTATCTCATTTTCTGTCACCGTCCACGTCCATGTCACATCACTCTAGGACTCTAGGCTACACTCCACTCTACTCTACATTCTACACTACACTCTACATTGCCCACCTCTAGTCCAGTCACATCTAAGTCTAGCCATCTAGTCTAGAGTCTAGAGTCTAGAATCTAGTCTAGTCAAGTCCAAGTCAAGTTAGAATCCAATGTACACTTCACTACATTCACCCCTACATGTCACATTCTCTACTCTACATGTCACCCTCTACATTCATAAATGATCATCAGTTACATTACAAGTCACAAGTCCATGTCACTCCATGTGACTCTATGACCTCTATGAGTCTATGACCTCTATGACTCTATGATATGCCTTTCTGTCACTCCATGTCACTCTGGGCCCATGTCACTCTATGTCTATGTTTGTCTGTCCATCAATCTGTCTGAGTCCATCACTGCATGAATGTATGCCTGCATGCCTTATAAATGCACGCATGCATGTATGTACTTATGTATGTATGTCTTTGTGGGTGGAGGCTGGATGCTGGCTGATGGGGCAATCCATGGATTCAATAGACAGAATAGAGATGCCTTGGTGTGTGACACCCCAACATGACATAGACTGACTGACAACCAACTATCATTCTTGAAATATTTTTTCATGTTCAATTATTTGTATATACAAAACATACTGTTGACATTTGACATATACATTCACATAAATAAACCGGAACCAGAATGCCATAATAAAATGCATGCATATGGCATATGGCATGCATAAGTATAAGTCATAGTGACATAGTCCTAAGGTCCTACAAAGACCACCTAACTGACAAATCTCAACTTCAACATTGATTCAACATGGGCCTTCGCAAACTCAATAATGGGAGGTGTCCAGTTGAAATGAAGCAGAGAAGAAAATGCCGACCAAGAAAGGTTGGGCTTTAAACTGTGGGAAAATCCATTTCCCTTTGAATGGACTGCAGAAATCATCGAATCTCCAGCTTGTTTGATCTCCTGCGTTGCTCTATGTTGCAATTCCAGTTTCTCATCCTTCTCAACTTTTTCTCTAGACAGTCTTGCCTTTCTCTCTTCTGCCAGCAGTTTTTTAAAACTTTTTTTTTTCTCGTCAAAAGTATCCCCATCAAGGAATACAGAAACTTCGTCCCCAGTTGCTGCGACCAACTGCTCTGAAGACACCGATGGTGCGTCCTTAGAGAGAGAAAGAGAGAGAGAGAGAGAGAGAGAGCCACGTGCATGGGGGTTTGGATATACGGAGGACAATCAACCAGTAGTTCAATAGTCAGTAGTCAGAAGTCAGCTATCAAATGCATTGAAGTCTAATATGTAAGATTAGCAACTAGTAACTAGTACTCCATATGTGTTAAACCCAAACACCAAACAGTTCAGTTGCAACAATATATATATATATTGAATTTTGTTTAGTTAAGATTAGTCAGTCTCTTATGGGGTATAGTCCTAAAGATTTTTGGTCTGTCCAACCTATCTGGACTGATGGACCTGCCTACCTACTCACTTACTTACTGCCTAGGGCCTAGGGCCTGGGACTAATGACTAGTGATTCATGATTAGTAGTTATATAAAATATTCATATAAGCTATTCAACTGAATACTATTGGTTCTGATTGGGCCCTATTGCTGGTAAGTTTGGTCGGTGACAAAAACAATGTTTGAGAATTTTGGACAGGATTCAGCTGCCCCAGCCAAAGCCACTCCTTGCCCTTGAACAAAATATGGCCTGTCCCTCACCTTGCGAGCAAGAGCTGCGAGCTCAGCCATTTCCTTGTAATGCTGCCACTCATCATGGTCCAGCTCCCTGTACTGAGCGGATAGTGTTTTGATGAGATCTCGATTCAGTTTCATGTTCTTAGACTTGGCGGAAACGAAGGCACCCCATGGTCCCCCTCCCCTTCCTGTAATGATTTTCTTCTCGGTATTCTCAGTATCAGCATTGTTCTGGGCATCAGTCCTGGCACCCTTTTTTTTGTTGCCAGCTTTGGCATACCCAAAAACTTTCCCAATCCACCTGCAAAGGCATCTGGATGCCACATTTGTGAGAGAAGGAGTATTCCCCCTCCCCCTTTGCATTGTGAACTCCCGAACTGAAGAGTGACCGACTTCGATGTTCATAATGTCGAGCTCAGAGAGTGCGCACAGAGAGGAAAGCAGTGCTTGGGCATCTGGGTGCTGGGCAGCTTCTGCAGTGGGATAGCGCTGAAACCAATACTTTGCAAAATCATCTCGAAAACATTCAGGAAGATGGTACACTCTAGGACCACCAGAATCAAGCAATGAAAATATTTGGTAAGGAAATCCTCGGTGCACTCGTCTTAGCTGAACTTCCAGTGAACAAACCAAAGCAGACAGCAAGCGGAACAACAGAGATCTTGAGTATCTAGTGTACTTCGAGAGGGGCAATGCTCCAGGTGGTTCTTGTAGCAATGCTTCCACATGTCCGAAGCACTCTGCAATGGAAGTTCCATTGACTGCTTCTAAAATTCTGCGTTCCACAGGTTTTGCAGCTGCAGCCCTGCTAGATTGGTGGCTGTCAAAAAGGTCACTGCTTAGATGAATTGCTTTGTGAAGCAGAGTCAATCCTGGAATCATCGCAGTACGTGTGATGACGAATTGTTCATAAAAATGTTCCGATGAAAGATACATCCCAGCCTTCTTCTTACAATTCCTATTGAAATCAGCCCAGGTTGTGCATTCCTCTAAGTCTCCAGCACCCGCAGTGGCTGTTCCAGGGGGCCCCAAGAATTCATCCTCTGGATCTGCTTCCAAATCGTCCTGATCATCTTCCTTCTGCCCTGCACCCCCCAGCAAATCTGCCCATTCAGCATCATCGCCCAACACTTCCAAGTTCAAACCTGCTTCAGCAGCCTCCACTGGCTTCTGTGGACTGCCAGTGAATTTCAGCAGCACTTGAAGGTGCAAATTCCAAAAAGAGGATAGCATACCAACCCAATCAAAGTGCTTCGCTTGCCCCACCCAATTTTTGCGTTGAATAACGCTCATCGCTCTTGGAAGGAGCGCACAAGTCACATCACCCAAAAAGTGGTTCATGGTCACCTCTGGGCTACTACAGCAGTTTGGACAGTAGTGAATGATCTCATCTGATTCTAAGTCTGAGTTGGCAAAGTAATTCAATATCAGCTTTCTTTTTTTCTCAACATCTCCACTGCCACCAGGACTGGCAGGATCTGAACAAAACAGGTTCAACACCTCTCGTCTGTGCTTGGCCACGTCACCACCAGGGGGGGATGCGATGACTATCTGAAGTTGTTCTCTGAAAATGCATTGCAACGCTTGTCTCAAGGACTGCAGGGCCCCAATGCCACCTAAAGCAAGCCCCACATTGACTAATCCTGAAATCATTGGGTCCACAACCTTCAAAGAATTCTTGAAGCAGGCAGCTTTTTTGTGAATGTCACATGGGTACTGAAGATTGGCTTGGTTGGGACTCTGAGACTTGATGAAAACTTCAGCCGCAATGTTGCCTGCTGCCCTGTCTGCGGTCACCATACGAACGGCGTGAGGAAATTGATCTTGAAATGCCAACAAACCAGGGATTCTTTGTGTCTGTCTGTTTAGGGCAGCAACATTATTCTCAGCTGTATTGCGGTCCAAAGGCACCATGGTGCACGGCATGCAGGTAGACACCAAGCGATACTGGTTGGTCCAGGAGTCTTTGACGAGGAAACCTGGGCCAATCAGCAATGACAATTTCAGATATGTCCTAGGGTCTTGGTCCTAGTGACCTAGTGTCCTAGTCAGTCCTGGTCCTGGTCCTGGTCCTAATCTAGTCTAGTCTAGTCCAAGTCCAAGTCAAAGTCACAGTCGAAATAGTCATAGTCCTAGTGGCTGCTGAAACGAAATGCGATGACTCTGTCCATACGCAGTACACCGTAGATTCAGCAAACTCAAATCAAATATTACAACAAAACTATACCACAATCATCATTACATTACATTGCATCAAACCAAACTGGAGGCAAAATACAATGTACAAGGTGAAAGCAAAAGTCTCTTGAGTCAAGTCACTGAATGTCCATTCAATTCTTTGAATCTTGGCAGCAACATAGGTAATTTCAGCAATCATGTCTTTACTTCTCACTTGTCTGGTAGACACATTCTCCCAAGACTCGTGGTTGAAGAAAGTGTTCGCTTCCTGCACCCTCATCTTCAGAGGTGTTTCATCGCACTTGAGTTTTGAAAAAACAGCAATTGGCACAATTTTTTTTGGTTCAAAGAGACTACCCCATGCTGTAAGAAATGCACCAGTCAAAAAGGCCCCTCCAAACAATAGGGCCGATGAATACTCGGACAGGTTTCTTGTGAGAGATTTGCCGCCTCCTGCTTGCTCTATATTTTCTGCTTCTTGAACTTGAGATGAGTAGGAAGATTTAATCACAAACTGTTCTGCAAGTGCATCTTCCAGAGTTTGCTGCTGAAGGATTGAACTTGAACCTCGCCTCTTGTCACCCTCAACGGCTCTCAAGAATGCAGAAAACATGTTTTTCTGTATAGCGGTACCCATCCTTTCAATATCCCTTGGCTTGCCGAACATGGTTTCTGAAATGTGAGTCAGAGAGTCACTGGTTGTCTCACTCACAACATGAGACTGAGAAATTCCTTCTGCACTTGATGAGTTCAACGACTCAAGCATGCTATCCAGCATGAGATCCCATTCATGGGACTCATCTGGTTCAGCAGGCGCACTGTCTTCTTCAACCTCATTACAGTTCTCAGCAGCAGCTGCGGATGACTGCTGTTCCCTTTGGGATTGTGCACATAGGAGGTGGTCAACCCCCCCCTGAACAAGCCACCCTGTGAAGTCAGAATCAGAATCAGATGCGTCCATGAGGCTCGCACTGGCTGACTCACTGATCTAAGACCTTTGGGTCAAACGAGAATCTAGTTTTAATTAATAATCTTGTCTTGTATCACCGCCATACGGCCATACCACTTTTTGTTTTTTTTTGTCTTTGCCGCTTGCCTTCCCTTTTGCTTTTGGATTTGAGCCGGTCCATGGCTAAAGGTCGACCAGCTTGAGTACCAACCAGCCCCCATGCCCATGCCAATCTGTCTCTGCTTTCATCATCTTACCATATCATATCATATCATATCATCTAATCTAATCTAAACTAAACTAAACTAAACTAATCCATTCTCGACTCTAATCAAAAATCGGGTGAAGTCAAATCAAGTCACCACTGCAGATAACAGAGAAGCTACAGCTAAGCCAAAGAGTTGAATAAGTAGTAGTAGACTCAGACTCACACTCAGCCTGACCTTTTCCTTTTGGTTTGCCTTTTGACTTGTCTCATTGGATATTCAGTGAGTGTGTTGGTACTGAAAAAAAGGAAAAGGAATGGGCCCATGGACCACACAGGCAGCCAGCTGGCTGGCTGGCCTCTGCCGCGCAATCTTCAGCCACAACGAAGAACAAAGTTCCAGCTTGACTAGCCAGTAGCCACCATGCTTGAAAGGCTGCTGCTTCATGATCTCCAAAAACCTTAGATGTGAAGCAGCGGAACATCTGATTTGATCATCTCCAAACAAACTCAGTGGCAGGCAGGCAAAAGAGAAATATTGAGTATTATTCGCTTCGGACTCAGGAGAACTAGCTATGCACATTCACATGCCTATGCCATGCTACTACTATTTCAACAAAAGTTAGTTTAAACACTTTTGCCAAATGCAAAAATACCATTGCCATTGCATTCGGGAAACTGTTCGTATGGAGATTGTGCATTGGAGTGGCTTGTTCTTTTCGAAAACCCAGTCACTTGTTCCATAATGCCCGTGTGTGGCTCATATTTCCTGTAAGTAGAAACTACCGACTCCATGGTTGTAGTTGTCATACTGTGTTCTGAAATAGAATCCTCTGCAAATCTTTTTGCCCTCCTTGTGCTGTAAGGGTTACAAGGACTACCTGTAACCAGCAGTGATGGAGAGCTTCCATCTGGGCATGATTGACACATGTGATTGAGAGGGTGCAAAGTGCAAGGTTTGGATTCCAACATATCCTCAAGGGTCTGGTAAAGGTGTTGAATGTCGGAATTGTTCGCCACCATGATGTTTCGATAGGATTCATTCATCTCAGCTGCGCCCAAGCATCTGAATGGTATCCCCAAAGCCTTAGCAGTAGCAGGACCGATTCAAGTTGTAGCTGAGTTGCAGCTCAGTAAGCTTAGTCTCACAAAGCAATCAAAGTAATCAAAGCCGCCTTAAACTTAGACTAGACTCTAGACCTAACCTAAACCTAAACCTAAAGGACCTAAAAGCCTAAAAGGCCTAAAACAACCTCAATCGCCTCAATCTCAATCCTCCAGGGCAAAGTACAAGTACAAGTGAAAACTGCGCAGTATATAAGTGTATAAAGTGTAAAGTGTATAGAGACAGTGTACAATACAAATTGAAAGGAGAAACATTAAATTTCTCTGTGCATCCACAGCCAAGGATTGTGAGACTAAGGCTAAGCCTGAGCCCTATAGGCACTAAGTCACTAAGTCACTAAGTCACTAAGCACCATATGCTGCTGAGAATCTTTGAGGACTTCGGCTTCGGAAAAGATACCAGAGCATCCAGAAACCAACGTCACCGGACTTTTGGGGAAATTGTCAGGCATGTTGAATGTAGTATGCTCTTTCAAAAGCCGGGCCCACCAGAGTCTAGGTGCTTGTGGGGCTGGATTTTGGTAACTGGACGCAGCATCACTCGCACAAAGAAAGTCAAAAAACTGGTCTTGCTCTTCCTCCTCTTCTCTAAGCATGGTTTCAAGCAAAGCATCCCATTCATCTGGCTGCGACCCTTCGCTCGCAGCTGCCATGGCTGTACCAAAGTTTCCCAAGGTCTTGTGACTAAGGAGACTAAGGCTATGCACAAAGGACATATTGTTCTCACATACTACACAATATCTTAAACCAACATCCAGTGAACAGTTAAAATATCAGCTCAACTAAACTATTCACCTTCACCAGCCGCCTATTCCCCTTGTTGATCCACAAGTAAGTAGCCTGGCGTGCAAGCTCACATCCTTAAGCCAAGTGAGGCCACATGGTTGGATGTTGATCCACCAACAGCCTACACCTACCCTCTTGCCCCCA
>Ga0126342_10016455_pt1 | contig 12884 bp, 8 predicted proteins | sample Cyp1metagenome_FD_92528 | JGI IMG/M metagenome (GOLD analysis project Ga0126342, IMG submission 92528) | Coral microbial communities from Lord Howe Island, Old Settlement Bay, Australia - Cyphastrea 1 metagenome | ecosystem: Host-associated > Invertebrates > Cnidaria > Coral ... | reverse complement strand
TACATTATATATACATTATATATACATTATATATACATTATATATACATTATATATACATTATATATACATTATATATACATTCTATACATATATATATATATATATATACGGTAACAACATTTAAATATGTGGAGGGCGGGCCAGACCGCGAGGCCCCGGAGGTAGTATGAAATACCAGTTCGTATATTTAAAATTTAAATGTAGTCACCGTATGTTTAAATTGGCCGGGCGGGCCAAGGAAAACCTTCCCGGAGGCAATCTAAAATACCTGTTCGTATATTCAAAAATCCGTATATTTAAATGTAGTTACCATATATATATATATATTATTTGATATTATACTATATATATATTATTCTATGTTATTTTAAATATATATATATATATATATTATTCTTTAATATATATATTGTATATTTTTTCAATATACCTGATTAAACAAGTATATAGTATTCCTCAGAGCCATTAATCATTGTATTTTGAAGACCTCTCAACATCCGTGCGACAATAGAATAATATATATATGTCTATATAATATTTTTATATATACACATATTGATCCTAAGAAAAATCAGTATTAAGCTTGCCCTGACCTTCGGACCATAAGAAGAACCACATCATTGCACTGCCTATCCCTACCTTCCAAGAAAACAGAGGTTGTGGGGGAAGGTCAGGGAGGAAGATCAAGGCTAAACCAATATTAGACCCTAATAAATATATGATCAATAGCATTTTTTTGGTTATTGATGTATTAATGTAATGGTCATATTGATATATTAATATCAACCCCAATATGATCATTCCCCATCTCACCAATATTAAGCCTGCAAAAGACCCCATGAGTCCACATTGTTCCAGCAATCAGCAAATATTGACATGTTCATGTATTATAGCCATCCTGAAGTAGATAGATTTTTGATGGTTCACAGATATTCCAATGTTCGCAAAGATTGTTTCAAATTTCCAGATTCTATCTACCAGGATGATGATATATATATATATATATATATTGATTTATTTATTTACATTATGCTGAGGTGCCAAACCACTCTTTCCATTTGATTGTTGGTTATACATAAATTCCTCGGATTAGTTTTATTAGGATTTTCTACATGGAAACATACTGGTTTTTATCTTTTATTATAGGGCTTTCCTGTGAAATTAACCAACAAAAACCATACATATGGTTATGTGGGCGTCGCATTGACATCCATCAACCCACTATACAATATTCAAGGATATTCAGCTATTATCCCAGATTCCAGATATTGAATACGGTTACTACTTGAATAGTTGGTTCTTACCTATTACCATGACTATTCCCATATATTTATTCAATGAGTCATAATTCCATGAGTATCCCTATGATTGTTATGGAGATTGATATGTATATATATATATATATATTTATATCTCTCTCTCCCTATTGACAGGGACATTCATTATACCAAAATCTCAACATATTGACATAGTCACATCCCATATTAGTTATACATTATTCAAGTAGTGCACGGTTCATCATTAGCAAAGATATCCCGTATATAGATGTTCCCAGAATCAATGTAAGATTGTTTAATATCATAGAAAATTATTCAATATTATGAATGTGAATCATCAGCAATATATATGAACGTATCATTCATATTCCCAAAGGAAACAGGGATAAAAGGGGGCATTATGATCTTCCCATACATTGCTTTATAATTCACAATATAATAAGTATACATGTCTTAGCCATTAATATCCATTCACATTTCCAAATATATAAGATATGGATTGGTTGAAGGGGAAATCTTAACCGGAAACCATCGATTTTCCCATGAAGATCATGGGGCTTTCCAGTTTCAATTTTCCCTTAAACCAATCCATTGAATAATGCTCCATGCACGCAATAGTTGCCAACATTTGCCTCAAACATCACCCAAATGTAGGTAAATATACCAGGTAAATATACCATCATTATCCCATTAATTTTACAACAATTCCCCATTATTAGATATTATTAGTATATCTAATTGATCATATTCCCACTTAATAATTCACCACCATGACTTCTCCATTGCTTAAATATACCAGGTAATATCCATTCACATTCCCAAACAAAAAAAATGTACCACTCAGGAAGACCACACTGATATAGGGATTACTATATATAAGATATCCAAATACGGTATATTATCATAGGGATATATTATCATACCACACTGTACTAATCATATACTGAGTGGAACACTGATATAGGGATATCCAGGTATCACATTCACCACTATGATCTGTTCCAGGAAGACGAGCGCTGGTCCGACGCCGGCTGCGCCTCGGAGGAGACCACCGCCAGCGAGACGCCCGGAGGTAAGCGCGACGACACTTCGGCGCCGGGCAACGCGCAGGCGCGGACCATGGCGAGTTCTATGGGATTCATATGGGAATAACATGCTGTATGTCTATATTTATATTATATATATATATTAAAGATTATAGGTGAATAAGGATTCATACTATAATGACTTGTGTATATGATTGTATATGTATATGTATACAAATCATCGATATCCATATGAAATTTAGGTGAAGTTCATTCCCCTATAGTAAAGTAAGATACGTTTACCTACATTCCGCTTGTTCTTATCATATGGGTAAACCGTTCTTGGATATGTTCAAACCATCTTGATGGAGTAACATGTTTTTTCCAGCAGTAAAATATGGTAACACACTGATGTTCTACTGGAATCAACTCTGGGGTAAACATACAAAAAACATATGGGAAAACCATGGGGAAACACGTTCAGAGACAAAACACAACTACAAATGGTTGGTTTTCCACACCTATGTTATTCTACGTTTGTTTACAGGAGGAAGCACTTTTTAATTAGTGACGTTGGTTGTTAAACGATGTTAAATCATCACAAATCATCATAAATTATCTAGGAATGGCAGTGTTCCATAGCCATTTTAAGTAACCAGAGGGTATTTGTTGTTAAATCCCACCCCTTTTTATGATTGTTTCAAAGTGCCACTAGTTGAGGGGATCTAAGCTTGGCCATGGGATCATCCCAAGGCTGAAATGGACCATTGGGACGTGGTATCCCAAGGCAAGGCCAAGGATGCTCGCCTGAATTTCTGCTTCCGGGTCAAGAACAGGGGGCTTGGGAATCTATTGGAATGTGGTTAAGATGGTTAAGATAACAATAAACAATCCCCCAGACCATTTTTATAGGTGGTATGGTCACTATTCCCCAGATGGGTGGTTTATTATTGTATATCTAAAAACATCTGAAAAACAGATGATTTTCCACTGCCAGGTAATTAGATTGCAGGAGTGTAGCTGGATGATCCTCCACAGAAAGAGGCACTTCAGAACGCTGAGGGGCCATGCTCCCTTACCCGGCCTGGTAATGACTAACATAGCTATTGAACATAGCCTTAGAAATAGTTGATTTACCCGTTCAAAATGGTGATTTTCCATAGTTATGTAGACGTTTACCAGACGGTAGCTCCATTTCTTTGGCTTAGAAAATCCATTTGACTTCTATCGCTGGGGGTAGTTGAAGCTGCATTTGCCTGGTACAAATGGTTAAACATGTTATGAAGCGGTTATGATATTAGACCAGCAAAACATTGTGATGACAGTCGGAGCATAGGACGCAGTCACCAGATAATATACATATATATATATATATACACACGATTATATCATTTTTTAAATATATAACATACATATGTATATATATATATGTATATATATATATATATGATGCATGTTGATGCCCTTAAGTGTTTTTTAATGATTGGATGGACTATCCCGGGGTTGCCTAGACCTCCTACCCCCTAGAAGAAAGTTGTTTCCTTGCGAAATTTGTTGTGTCTCAATGAGTATTGTGGTCAATCCACTAGAAATGGGGAACCTATTGATAGTACCCTCTGGATCCTCTGGTAAACATACAAAAAACGATGGAACACCTCAATTTTATAGCTGGGTAAATCAACTATAAATGGCAATTTTTCACTAGCTATGTTTGTTTACCAGAGGGTATGTTTCATTTGAGTGACCCTAGCATCAGAAAAAAACATGATTCCTGGAGGTTACACTCGGGTAATGTAACAGTTTGCTATGGGAAAAAATACCGTTTCTAATTGGTATATATAAATCGTCTATATCAACGTTCCGCCTCTTGTTTTGGACGCCGCATTGGCACCAGGAAGATGAATGGCCTTCGTTGAAGAAAAGCTGCGACTTGGCACTGCTTTATACATTTTAAAGGGGGGTCCTGTAGGGATTACTCATGGTTTGCCGGTGTATTAACCCCGCTTGATTTTATACATATTGGATCGCATGTGCAGGGGTTGTTATTCTTCATCATTTTTGATCACACTGTTTTTCCCTCTAAAACATCCTATTCTCAGGGTCTGTGCTAGTCTGGGGAATTTGTATCTTATATCACTGTTCAAGGCCCCGCTGATGGTGATATGTTATGTCGGGATGTCAGGTAATTATGTTCCCATAAAAACAACGTGTATATATATATATATTGATTGGTTTATCACTATGCATGATTGGAACTTGTAGCAACAGTCCAGTATAAACGTTTTGCCTCTTAGGGTTGTTTTTATGTCCCATTAATTATGGCGCATTGTATCACCAGCAATATTGGTCAAGTCAAATCGTATTAATTCCACATATGTGTGATGTTCAAACCACCACCACAGTTGTTTAGTGTATATGGATCACATATATATATACACACACTAGATCCATCATGTTTATTACTATTTTTTTTGAATATACATATATATATATATATTAGATCATGTTAAATCATGTTAATTTCATGTTGCCAGTTTCACACCCCAAAACCGCAGGACAGCCGTCGCTGACACGAGGTGACCCCGAGCTGCGAGACTACGAGCTCTTCGAGACCATGTCGCAGGTGGCGGGCGATTTGAGTCCTGGTTTGCTGTGTCAAGTAATCATATAATACATTTATATAAATATATATACACATTATATATATATATAATATATATATATATGATATATGATATATGTTATATGATAGATGAGATATGATATATGATATATGATATGATATGGTGTGAAATATGATTGTTCTTGGAGGCCTTTGAAGCAAATCAGAGTGTATGGTCATCAGAGGACGCAGTATTCTCCGGCTCCTTCAAATCCTCCAAACAAAAAACATGAACATCAGTGGCCGAAAACGTAATCTATCGGAAACCAAAAAACAACGCAGTTTGTGGCGAAGCCCAGATATTTGGAAACCATGAGATGTTGATCCAGAAACCATTGCTATGGGTGCACTCATGATCCATCCCCACACGGAAGCATATTAGCTGCAGGAAAAGCCCCATGTTTGGCTCAATTCCCATTTTGACTCCTTAAATCATGTTAAATCCATGGTAAATCCCAGACTTGAGAATGGTTACCATGTTAAATCCCCTGGTCTTTTCCCATGTTTGCTGGTCTTTTCTCACTTTTTGGATGTTTCAAATCCCCCTTCTCAACCAGCGGTCAGCCTCCCACCCAGGTCAGCGATATGACGCTAGGATCCTGGGTGGACGTGGAGGTGCGAAGCGCTGCGAAGCCAGGGTCCAAATGGATGGTTTGTGATGGAACATCGCCGGTCCAATATGGATGAGAACTGGAGGTACCCCTATTTTAGGAAACCTCCATATAAATCCATAATATATATATATATATATATATATGTATATATATACATACATACGATATATATATATACTGTATATACTGTATATACTGTATATACTGTATATACTGTATATACTGTATATACTGTATATACTGTATATACTGTATATACTGTATATATATAATATGGCTAATAAGGGTTAATGATGGTCAATGAACATCCCTTTACTCAGAGACTCCGATGATTTGATGGTTTTTGAATATCTCTGAAGAGGTTATTTTCATTGTTGATTTTCACTGGCCATGAAATCGTTTAGGTTTCAAAGGGTCTAAAAAAACCTCGGAGGTGAAGAAGAAGTTATCAGCGAATCCCAGGATATCAACATTGATGTTGGTTAAATTCCCATGTTTGGTGGAAAATTCCAGTGATATCCTCTAGAGTATTCTGCTAATTTATGAGACGATAACTAGACGATAACTTGTATCCAGTGAAGTTTAAAGCGCTTGTAGATTACCCACAGAGCCCAAATCATAATCACTATGGATCCTAGTACCTTCTGAGAATGTACCCCCCAAAATCCTTGCCCATTCATACTTTCTCACAAGACGGCTGAATCCAAACCATAGTAGCCATTATTTGAATATAATTGGAATGGACCAAACTCTATTCCAATTGTATTCCGGGTACTGCCAATTTCTGGTTAAGTAAAGTAACTAAACTAAATTCAGCACCAACTCATAATTTAAGATATTCCACTTATCCCATGTGTATCCATTTATGCTTAATGTGGGAAACCCAATGCCATAAACCTACCATATCTTGGGCATGGTTTATGAATTGGATCTGTCCCCGCCATTATCAACCATTATTCACCACTGTGGGGATATAGTGGGACATACCCAGCTAATTTGCAGGGTTGCTCCACGTAATTATTCAATAATTATTCCATCTAATCACCTTTATGATTTGATTATCAATAATTATCCAGAATTGTTGGTTAAATTACATTAAATTTCTGCGTTGGTTTCTCCATTTAGTCCATCAGTAGATTATCCATCTAATCCCATAATTCAATGGATTGGTTTAAGGGAAAATCTACAGGAAACCATAGATTTTCCCATTAAATATGAGACCTTCCTGTAAAATTTCCCTTAAACCAATCCATTGAATAATTGTCCCGTTTATTGTTCCCATATGCTCCATGTATGGAATAGTTGCCAACATTTGCCTCAAACATCACCCAGTTTTGTAGGTAAATATACCAGGTAAATATACCATCATTATCCCATTGTGATTTTACCACAATTCCCCATTATTAGATATTCTTTTGTATATCTATTTGATCATATTCCCACTTATTAATCTGGGTAAATTATAGCGACCTCACTGCGACCTCACTGGAATCATGGTTAGTAAGGGAAATCATCCCGAAATATTACAATTTACCCAGATTAATAATTCACCACCCAGGACTTCTCCATTGCTTAATCTACAGGGTAACCGGTTGCCTCTTCGTTCGAGGACTGTGACTCCCCCGGCCGCGCGTTGACCGCGTTGACTTTGGCCGAGCAACGCGCCGCAGCATCCACCTGGGCGTCGCGGATTGGTGCACCAACCCGGGGGAAGAATCATGGGGAAAGCGTGGGGAAATTGTGGTTTTTTAATCGCCAAAACATGGTTTTTGACAATGGAATATCAATGGAATATCGGAATAGTGACAATTATAATAGCAGATCTATATGGGATATAGATGGATATGGTATAAACATGTTGAATTCAGACAACCATTTATATATAATGAAGGACACATAAAAAAGGGGGATGATATCCCATGTTTATCCCAATTAATGATAGCTATTAACCAATTAATTTGGTTAAAACAATGCCATAAACTACCTATTTGGGAATGGTAACCATACCACCTGTAAATATGGTGATGACTGGGGGATGGTTTATTATTGTTTTAACCACATTATAAAAATGTTGATTCAGACAAAAGCAAAGTTTTTAAGCGGCGACAATGGTGATTTGCCCTAGAAAATTGGAATTTACCGACATGGGAGGATATGGTAGGGATGCAGCGAAAGAACACTGGGGATGAAAGCAGCAAACACTGATATTATAGGATTTACCCTCCAAAACCAGCAAATATTTGGGATAGGAGTGGAGATCTGGTGATTATCAGGGGATTTGAGCAGCAAACATGGTGGTTTTTCTGGTGATATCATGGGGACCTTTTTCTGGGGGCATTTCCACCAGGGACGATGGTGAACGTTGGAGGATTTTCCCAATTTGGGATCGTCCCAATATACCCTCTGCGAATTTCTTACATAGCTATTGAAGGCACATTTAGTTCGTTGATTTACCTATATTTTTTGGATGGTGATTTTCCAGTTCGGAGACAGTCGAAACAGCTGTTTGGGTGTCAGGTAAACGAAATCTGTCATGCCACATAACTATGGAAAATCACCATTTTTAATGGGAAAACTCACTATAAATGGCCATTTTCAATAGCTATTTTGACATAACCAAAGGGTAACAGATTTGAAACACGCAATTCGGAATCGTCTGTGGAAATCAGCGAGCTGCAGATATCGAAGACCTGAATTTCTTCACAAAGGAACTCTGAGGAACTCGGAAGGATACCCGGCCTGGTAAACATACATATATAGCTATTGAAAATGGCCGTAGAAATAGTGGATTTACCCATTAAAAATGGTGGATTTTTCCATGGTTATGTAACAGTTTACCAGGGGGTATCCAGCTGTCCAGTGAAAGAGAGAGGTCCTGTGGTCCATGGCTTGGGGAATGTCCATGGATATGAGTTCAAGGTCTCCGATTCGTAAACAGTTCGTTTATCAGTATATTCATCACACTATCCCGGTATCCCATCATTATCCCATTATCCCTATTGAAACATCACTATCCCATCATTACCCCATTACTATGGGTTACTATATAATATGGATAGACATTTATAGACATTCATTTCATGGGATAATGATTCATATGATGGGATTACTATATAATATGGATAGACATTTATAAACATTAATTTCATGGGATAATGATGCATATCATCCCTATTATTTGTTATCCCATTAGTAAACTGTTATCATCCCTAGTATCATTGATTAAACATCCCATTTGACCATTATTATGCCATATGATCACATCACTATCATTATCTGGTTGGTGATTTGGAACATGTTTTATTTTTCCATTCAGTTGGGAATGTCATAATCCCAACTGGACGAACTCCATCATTTTTCAGAGTGGTATACCTACCCGACCGGATATAAATAGCATCCCTACTATCCGAGGGTATCCCCCATGGTTTTCCAATGGTCCAGATGCTTGCCGTTGCGGCTCCAGGTCCCAGCAACGGGCTGCCGAAGCCCAAGACGGCGCTACCCTGGGCGGGCAAGCTGCGGCCCACACCGGAGGAGAAGCCGTGCCGGGGAGACCAAAGATTTTGGAGAGCAAACAGCATGGTGGAGTTGTTTAAAATGGTTACCCTCTGGTAAATAAACATAGACCCTGAAAATAACTAATTTTTAAGGGAAACTAATCTTCCAAGTCCTATTTGCCAGGGTCTATGTTAATTTACCAGAGGGTAATATTGGCTAATGATTATTAATCACTGGTATATAATCAATGGCCATGCAACAGAAACCGAGAACGATTGGAGGGGAATATCCCCAGATATCCCCAGAAAATGTTGCCTTGTATGGTACAGTACCTCCATTTTAGGATCCTCTGAAGTTCCCATTGAAAACATGGTGGAGTGAACAAGGGAAAATTGTGGTTTTATTTGGTTTGATAAGGATTTGACCAAGGAAATTATGGTGATTCAATGATGACACATGGCGATTTAATGACTTATCGCTGGAATTACATTATTGAAATCCAATCGGTTTATCCTTGCGGCCTGATTATCATGGGAATCCAATTCTTATGTTATTGTCATGGTAAACAACGGTAAATATGTATGTAAATGTAAGTATAATATTATTTCAAATGATCGAACTCAACCGAAGAAAGATGATAGCTGGATCCGCCCTCGATGGTTTTGGTATCAATTGGTTTTGCATCATTTGATCGAGTAATTCTCATTAGTTTGGTTTGTCCGAAAAACTATGGTATTCCCAAAATCTAATGGTGTATGATTTATGTTCCGCACTAAAACGGCCCTCAAATGGGGTGTATTCAACTTTTCAGATACACCCAAGTTGCATTTGTTTTCCTGTTGCACGGGTTTGATGTACATTTCCTTGCATCAAATGGGTTGACTGGATATCCATGACTGACAGATTGAGGTTCGGTCTGCGGAATATCTTTCGGTCTGCGGAATATCTTTCAATTATTTACAAGAAAATGGTGTGCGGACATGATTTACACAGATATCCATGGGAAGCATGTTCGTTAGATCGTAGCCAGCATGAACATGTTTGTGTGGATGAACCAGAAGTAGTTATATAAGTTCGTGATCCTACTTTTTGAGTCTCTCTCTCTCTCTCTTTTGGATTGTGGGAGAGTGGGAGCAAGGCGTAAAAATCCCGACCGATTTCTTAACCCACCCCTGTGGATTCTCTGTCAGAGCGAAACAACATGTTCTTGTTTGTTCATATTATCCTGAATGTAGGCAAGTAATGTGGTAAACCCAATAAACCTACCACTTGGGGATGGTTTATAGTTTATACTAAGACCACCAATCTCTGGTCATATTGGGGATGGTTTATACTTGGGTCTACCACGCTAGAGGTTTCCAATATGACATCATGCATTTACAAAGCATGTCCACGGATTGGCATCCTGGTGGTGTTCTTTTATACGGAGAGTACAACACTCTTTCGTATAGCAGCAATGAATCGAGTTGTCTTTGTAAATCTTGTGTTTTGCTCTATCTCTTCATGACAAGAAGCAACACATCGCATATGCAGGTTTTCTGAAATAGGGCTACCCCCAGTCATCATCCATTTCTAGATCGGTTTTCTCATGAAATAAACTGTCCAGCTATTGGTGTACCCTCATGTTACGAAATCTCCTGATATCTCTTCACGACAAGAAACAAACCAAATCACTTTTTGGGTACCCCGAAGCAGATGGTGAATGGCCGAGGCCAGTCTCCGGATGATGATCTTGAACAGCAGGACGACCGGTGGATCCGTTTGTTATGGGGGGACGCTTCAACTGGAGGATGGATGAAACTGGAAAACATGGTGAACAGAGGTCTTGCTTGTGATTTTGGATTATTGTTGATGATATTTCTGGTAGATGATGGAAATGGTAGCATTATAAAATTGGAATACCTAAGTTCGAACTTTAGATTTGATGAAATACGTCAGTTAGAATTATCGATTCTTTTAATTGTTTTCACTTTAATGTTTTGGAAATTATTGGAACATGGAACTTGGATTTTCCTGATTTACGAATAAACACTTTGTTATTGATATTATACATTCCTGTGGGTGTGTCCATCGACCAGTGGACTGGCTCAGATAGCACCTCAAACATCATGTTTTGATGGTGTTTCCCCTGTTAATCAATGGCCATATATCTAGATATCCTCATTATTGGACGAACACAAAACACTGAGTATCTTGCCTTGGTTATCCTTGGTTGAATAAACACACTTCTTTCCAGGAAAAGGTGAAACATACAATCCATTATGTTTTTTCTTGGTTGACTACCCCATCCTGATAAGTGGTTCCATGTCGCATATCCAGGGACGACGATCCTGGAACAAGTGGCAAAAGTCGAGTCGCAACTTGAAGGAACGGTCGTCCTTGCTGCGGAACGAGGAAGGAACCCAGAAAAAAAATAATTTAAGCATGTGGGAAGATGATAGGATTCATGGAACATATAGTTTGAACATGTTTGAACCAACATTGTAGATGTTGTATATGATTATGATTAATTAGGGGGATAGATATACAGTAGATGATGTAGCAAGTGAAAAACAGGATGTCCTATTTTGATGGGAGAGATTAAGACTCGTGGAGCCAACCAGTTAACAGGGATATAGTGGAGAACTATAATATATAATATACAGTAGATATATATGGGCTTGTTTGAAAATTGGGTTCTCCGAAATCCATCGTTAGAGTATTCTGTTTTGACCCACGTACAATCGCTGTATATTACATATATATATATATATCTCTAGAGAGAGAAGAACATAGGTGTACACTTACAAGAAGAGATACATAAACTATAGATATCAATATATCATGGATGTTTTTAGTTTATATGTGCATTGGTTGATCCAGGGATTGGAATCTACATTCAGTTGCTGTTATATACATACATATATATATATAGATATATATAATGTACGTATACCTATATAGACTAAATAATAAATAATTGTAGGTGTATAGATATAGCACAAAATAGCTAATACTAGTAACATGATGTAGATATGGATATGATATAGATGCCTATTGCAGTTGGTCTATTTTGGTTCAACATTTTTTGGTCTTTTTGGCCAACCATGAGACTCGCACATTTGTTACTGGCACATGTCTCCTTCAACCTAGCGAATCACCTCAGTCTGAAGTCTGTGGCACCTTTCGCTTGGACTGACAGGATGGCTACTGGTTGCATTTTTTCCGGCATGAGCTAAGTTTATCAATGCACTCCGGAGTTCAGTGATGCTAAAGACCTCTTTACGCCGCCAGTTCTGAAATTTCGTGTGGATTGTCGAGGTGCAGGCGGGAACTTCCAAAACTTGACCCTGTTTGAGCCCGCCCATGTTTGTGGTCGACTTAGCTACAGGAAGTATGGGAACAGCTTGGGCACTGTGAGTCCGACAACCCGTTGGCTTCCGTTGGCTTTCGATTACATCGTGACAATGGAAAAGGAAGACATTTTGGACATCGAGTGTGTCCCCCATTACTTGAGGTTTCCTGTGCGACGTTCACGGCGGAAGGAGTCAGTGGGCCACCTGGAAAATGAAACCCAGTTTGTGTACTTTAGCTTTTTGATGGATGGTCATGATGAGCTTCACCGAATCACTCCGATTTTGCTAGAGCTGCTGCTCTATCCAAATTCGGACGCCAACTCTTGCACTGAAACTTTGGGCAGGGCCTTTGACTGGAAGATGAATGTCACAAAGTCCATCAACTTTTCCCATTGGGTCAGCTACTCCAGTCCAGCATTGGCACCGCTTCCAGAGATCTTCCCGGAGGTTGATCTTGGCTATGAGCGAGGC
>Ga0126342_10016454_pt1:10000-12884 | contig 12884 bp, 16 predicted proteins | sample Cyp1metagenome_FD_92528 | JGI IMG/M metagenome (GOLD analysis project Ga0126342, IMG submission 92528) | Coral microbial communities from Lord Howe Island, Old Settlement Bay, Australia - Cyphastrea 1 metagenome | ecosystem: Host-associated > Invertebrates > Cnidaria > Coral ... | reverse complement strand
GTGTATGTATGTGTATGTATGTGTATGTATGTGTATGTATGTGTATGTATGTATGTGTATGTATGTATGTGTATGTATGTATGTGTATGTATGTATGTGTATGTATGTATGTGTATGTATGTATGTGTATGTATGTATGTATAGTTGGTGCACGGTACCTGGTACAAAACCTCATGTTTTTTATCTATGGTGATGATATACAGTGGCTCAAGAACAAATCACTACCCACCGTGTCATCATAGTCATAATCCTTGTCCAACCTGCTCACTTACAGAAAAGGTTCTCAACTCAACCATATCAACCATGATGACCCAGAGTCGTATCCAGACATCCAGCGAATCCAGCCGTATCATTTTTCACAAAGCGTCGGGTGGTCCAAAAGCTTCGCGACACGAATCTCGTCCTTCAAAAAGTCGAGGCGTGTATCTTTGTCACGACCTCGTGCGGATCGATGGAGATCTCCGCAGAGATTCAGACATCAGAAAGACTGAACAGAATGATTAACACATATAAACACTGTAATGGGGTTTGTAATGGTTTTTAAACCAACTTATAACTGGGAGGCCCCTTCCTATTATTAACGCTCTGTATCGAAATCTGATTTTAATATGTCTGGATGTGGACTGAGCGTCCTGGAATTGCTGCTGTGTGGATTTCTGAGCACACAGGGATCACCACTTTAACATGGCTTCTATCTGATAGCATCAGATATTTTGATCTATGGCCTTGTCTCAGAATGGCGGAAAGTACCCGTTGTGTTTTTTCAAACCCATGGTTTTTTAAGGACCGGCAACCACCCTTTTGTTTCAGCGGAACACATATCTTTTGCTCCGTCTTCCCCAACTTGGATTTTCTTTAAAAGCCAATAAAGTTATATTCCCTACAGATTCCCAAAATGTTGGACCACTGGGAACATGAGAAAGCAAAGCCAGTATTTGATTCGCGCCTGTTTTCGGCAGAGGTATCCGTTTCACCGCGCGAATCGCATCAGTGGCTTTGATCGTGGCCTTGAAGACCGCACCAAAGGAGCCTTCGCCTGGCCATGGCTATGCCATAATATAGCCATAGTGAGATGGAAAAACATTAAAGAGACAACGTAGACTTTGGGGTGCACTGTTTGTCAGACAATCCTATATACGCGTATGTATATATATATATACACATATATGTAACATATGCATATGTACGCACATATGTATATTACATTTATACATATTTCGAATGACGCTTTTCAAAAACGAAAGTAAGATGTGAATTGAGGAAGATTTGGATTTAATTTGACGAGCAGCGTAGTCAACAAAATGTAGCATGAAAAAAAGCGCCAATCGTGGGCGACCATGGGGATTTGATCTACCGATCTGGGCTGTGTGACCACAAAAAATGTGCATTGGATGAAGCCTAGTGCATACAGCATATGTATACACACACACATATATATATATATATATATTATATGTGGCTAACCAAGAAGACAGCAAATTCAAGCAACAAATGCTGGCGAAGCATTTGTAGGGAAAAGATAACGAATATGGAACCAATGGAACCATAAAATGGGATATCCCATGATATCCCGGTTTATTGAGAAACCAATCCTTTGTGGATTCCCAGGTTTTGTTTCAGGAAACATGCTGAACAAATCTCACCGTCCCTCTGTGGCATCATCCACATGTTGTGAACGGCTACATGCAAAGACAGCACACGTGTGTACTGAGTGTAGACATGATATGTATATATATATATATATATAATGTAAATATTTAAATATCATATATATATATGTAAATTATACCTAGACTTCGACATCTATAGTAACCATAGTTGTTCGTATCACGATTTTTGTCGCCCTTTATCTATCAAGGGATTCCCCATCTGGCCCCTTCTGCCTAAGGTCTTTCCCAAGTCGTAAAAATCCGAGATCTTGCCCGGGTTATCGATGTTGATACCTGGCTTGTGCGACCACGGTTGCGGTTTTTGTTTTTAGACTTTAGACTATATATATACATATATATATATATCTTATATATATATAATGAGAAAAATGAAATTATATAAATATCATGAACCAAGAAAAGACTGGGAAAGACTGCTTCCATCATCCTTCATCATCCAACAGATTTTGATCCAAATCCCCGGATGGTCAAGCCATGCCATGGCCATGCAGGTTTTTGTCACTATCCATGGTGGCTAGTGACAAACTGTTGTTTTCATATAAGTTATAAAATATTACAGTCATTGAAGTGTAATTTTAATTTATCTTGGTGAAATTTGGTAAAAGATGTAGAGTTCAAACCCGGTTGCATACACATACATCCCTTATTGGTGTTGTTCAAAAATACGGACGCTGTTTTGATTGAGTCTCCTTTTGAGAGGTATTTCAAACCCTTATCTTCCATGATTTATATTGTTTAAATACTCCGATTCTGCCATCTCTGCTGATTTATAATGAGATCTTTTGAGTACAGTAAACCATCTAAACCCATCTTTTGAGCTGAAGAGGGTGGTCTAACACAAACAATCAAAACCAGCCAGTTTTATAATAGTACGTTTTATAACACACTCATGTCATCGATCCTTGGGGATTTCTTCAGGCGCCTAAAGCTGCAGAGGTGACAACTTGACCGGCATCGTCATCGTCGCCGCCACCTTCATCGAGGGATTAATCCCCCGGGGTCTGAACCCCTTAAAAGATCTGAAAAGGTGAATTTACCAACCAAAATGAGTAATAAATAAAAAAACATAACAGAACCAAAAAGGGGGTGGTATGTATATATGTATGTATGTATGTATGTACGTATGTACGTATGTATGTATGTATGTATGTGTGTATGTATGTATGTATGTATGTGTGTATGTATGTATGTATGTATGTTCGTATGTATGTATG
>Ga0126342_10016454_pt1:0-7500 | contig 12884 bp, 16 predicted proteins | sample Cyp1metagenome_FD_92528 | JGI IMG/M metagenome (GOLD analysis project Ga0126342, IMG submission 92528) | Coral microbial communities from Lord Howe Island, Old Settlement Bay, Australia - Cyphastrea 1 metagenome | ecosystem: Host-associated > Invertebrates > Cnidaria > Coral ... | reverse complement strand
GCCATCGAAATGCTTTGAGTGAGAATCCTCTTATTTTACATGAGTAGATTCAAAATCCAGGAATGCCTGAATGCCTATCCTGAAATAATGCCAGTGGATGCTCCACTTTGTGAAGTTCAACGTGAGTTCACCAAGCCCGTTGCCCATACAGAATATGTCGTAAGATGGTCCGCTAATAAATAGATGGGTAAACATCTAGCAACCCCAAAGCAATGGAACAAGCAAATGTCAGTCCTAAATAGTGGCAAATTAGGTTTCATTTTGTTGACAATGGTTGTCACTGGTTAAGAATATATGCACCATTGGATCAATTTGGATCATATGTGACAATATTTCTATAATATAATTCTGACAATTAAGACATAGACAATGAGGTTTCTATCTTTTTGGGGATTGGGTCATGTACGTCATATACTCAACCTCTAAACAAGGTGAGGTCCCTGTCCCTCTGGGCCCTCTGGGCCCTCTGGGCCCTCTGGGCCCTCTGGGCCCTCTGGGGCGCGGGCAGGTCGTGTTTTTTTCTTACTGTTCAAGTAACCTGGGCGATGGAGGACAGGGGATGGGTCCTCCAACCTGCCATATGGGGGATGAACATTCAGAAATCACAGCTATTGCCAGAGGTTCAGTGACCAGGGTGACCCATAGCCACTTCTGCTACAAAAAACAAAGCCGTGCCGAGAACCTTCATAGATTCAAAGGTCGCAAGGTGTGCTTTACACGCGGCTTACACGTTGCTTACGCCGCTTGGGATTCTCATGGAGTGTCCTTTTACGGGGATATTGGCTTATGCAAGGCTCAAGCAGCACTTTCGCGACGGTGGTTTTGGCCTACGCACTGACCGCCCGGTTACTTACCAATACATAAGGGGTTTATAGCGTGGCTCCAATTGGAACTTGAACGCAAAAAATGCGGGCATACCTGCCACAACTGGCATTGCACTCCACGAAACTGACATGGCGGGAAATCGACCTATATCATTTGAACTGCATCCTTCACATCCATGTGGGTATGTGTTCTAGCTAGACAATTTATCCTATTTCGACCACTTGAAATCTTCAGCTTTGCCAGGATCAATCCTCCCTCTATTTGCCAACATGTCTTGCTGGCATTTTGGGCCTATTCATGGTCCGTACAGGCCCATACAAATATGATGCAGCTCATGTGTGTAGACAAAGTATTAATACAAAAACATTTATATATTATATTGTAAACCAAGGTGAGTAACGAGTGAGAATGACTGTACATCGATATATATATATATATATGTATATATATATATATATATGTACATACATATGTATATATATATACATGATGTATAGTCTATGTATGTATGAACTGCGATCAAAAGTCATTGTGTTCCCCTGGTCAAAAAACAAACAGCATGGTATTGCATTCTTTATTTTGGGTGAGTTTTTTTTTGGGGTGTCTATTGTTGTATACTGTATGATATTGTACCTATAAAGACGATGGAGGAAAATATATGAACAAAACAGTGCAAGGAAAAGAAGCGGAAAAGGAAAAAGGAAAGGAAGAGTAGAGGAAGAACAAAGACAGAGGAAAGGATAAGAAAAGAAAGAGGAAATAAAAGAGGATACAAAGAGGAAAGAAGGAGGAAGAAGGAGGACGAAGGAGGAAGGAGGAAGAAGGAGGAAGAAGGAGGAAGAAGGAGGAAGGAGGAAGAAGGAGGAAGAAGGAGGAAGAAGGAGGAAGAAGGAGGAAGAAGGAGGAAGAAGGAGGAAGAAGGAGGAAGAAGTAGAAAGAAGTAGAAAGAAGGAGGAAGAAGGAGGAAGGAGGAAGAAGGAGGAAGGACGAAGAAGGAGGAAGAAGGAGGAAACAGCACCTCTCCTTCCGGAAGAGGAAAGGAATATGAAAGGAACGGTTTAAAGGGTCTATCTGTGGCATGGGGCTTGTTGAACAAACGGGTATTGCTAAGGTATTGCTTGGAGTATCGCTAACTTTGCCTCTTGCATGTTCGCAACTTTGTGGAAATCAACTTCAGGTGTGGATATAATGTACAATTATAGGTCTCGCTTTTGGGGAGAGAGCTATCGCTACGCAGTGTTTGGTGCACTTTCCAGACACTCAAGCACTCCCTATACTAAAATGACCTACAGTACCAGAACTGTGTCTGACATATATATATATATACATGTATGTACGTACGAGGTACATACATACATATACATGTATATATATATATATATAAATATGTATTTTTATATATGGATAATACATAGACTGATCATATTACTAAGCAGTATACGAAGAACTTGAAAAAAACGTGAAATCCAGAGCTCCATCATATCCAAGACACGCCGACTGCAGGTCGATCTTGGGGAGACGTTGGAGCTCTCCGTGTCGGGTTCTCAGGCGAATTCGGACTAGAGAATGATGTTCTCATTATAGCAACCCTATAACTAGATTAGATAGAAAAGTTAGACACTTGGACAAATATTGGAAAATGACATCTATAACTCTATAACATCTTGAAAAACACTTTTTCTATCTTTTTGGAAGTAGCCGTACAGGTTGTGGATACCTATGGACAATGACAATAATAGTACTACAGTACTACTACTCATAATAATGATAGTAAAAGAAACATATGTAATATTATGTAATAATAGTGAACATCTATGTATATATATATATATACAGATGTAAACATTTGGATTGTATGTGGACAACGCCTTCCATGCTATAGTAGTAAAACCGTAACATATCATGACAAAAGAAGTTGCAAAGTACAGAGGTCCCACAAAGATACAAAACATATTCTCTACTGTGTGGTTGTAGACTAGTATGTTAACCTAGTTTATGTCTTCGGTTTCAAGATCACTGACTAAATACACCCAAACCCAGCAACCAAAACATTCTCTATGGGCCTTGGTCTTGGCAAGTCTCGGGATTTTTAAGACTGGCAAAGCCCAAAACAAAGCGTTTCCACTGTGCAATTCTATTGGATTGTCAATATCAAGAAACACTGGCTGGTGGTATACCTACCCCTCTGAAAAATATGACTTCGTCAGTTGGGATGATGAAATTCCAACTATATATATATGGAAAGTCATAAAATTCCATGGTTCCAAACCACCAACCAGAAACCCATCGTTGATCGAATCCCGATGTCTGTTCGATCCCCCGATCGAAAAATTGCTGACGGCTTCAACCGTTACGAGTTGATTGGGCGAATCATTCCGTTCGTTGCGTTGAAAAAAACATGTCACATCAAAATAGAGGTTTCCTGAAAATGGGGTACGCCCCAAATCATCCATTTTAAGAGGAATTTCCAGTATAAACCATGCAGCTGTTGGGGTACCCGGGTACCCCCCCCATTTTAGGGAGCCCCCCAAATGATACAACATCATTTTTCAGATCACCAACAAGTGGTTGATATAGGTAAAGCAGTCACAGCCCATGCCCCTTCCAAGTGGCCCTGGTCGATGCAAACGTCACCTGGAGAATGCATGCGACGGGGTAGTGATGTTCAGAGACCGATGGAATCACAGATTTTGTCCCTTAACAGATATAAATTGGATGATAACTCCTGCAACTAAGGTGATGTATAATTAACTTAAACGCGGTTCAAAGCCAGTTATAACTCTTAAGGGCTTTAACTGTAGTCCATAGCTTTGGGGTATGTTTTTGGAGTAAACTGTTTTTTCCTGGCAAAAAACAAACTATGACCAGGATGCCATCCAATGGAAAATCGCCCTGTTGCGGAAACCAGGCTGTAGCGACCATCAAACGTAGCCGGACACTGTTTTCATCCGTCTATTCAAAAAAAAACATCAAATGGAGGTTTCCTGAAATAGGGGTACCCCTAAATCACCAATTTTAATGTTTTTTTTCTAATTATAAACCATCCATTTTGGGGTACCCCCATTTACAGAAACCCCCCAAAGTGTCTGATGATGATATGATATACCGTATGATATACCCGACCAAAAAAAAACATGCCAATGATCTGGCAGATGTTTAAAAGTCAGCAATCCACAGCTGAAGCAATCTACAAATCGGGGATGAAAAACTTCACATTCTTGGGATTTAACCCGCGATTCCATGGTGGATGAAAATAGCCATGATATTGGGATACCATTAAGGATACCAGCGGAATATATAAACTTAGATGACCCTTGAAGTCAGTGAACTGATAAGTTTATGCCCCCAAACAGAACTGGGGATAGTTCAGTGGTTATAATCCGCATACTAACAACTTACAGTGTATGTATATATATAACTAACTAACAAACAAACTAACTAACTCCATGCGCCATTTAAATATGGACATGCCATTTAAATATGGACATGTGTTGAGGATACTAATAAACAACAAAAACAATCTGGATAGCTTTTGTAGCAAGACGGCAAAACATCTATTTTAGGATTAAACCAATACACCCAAAACATACCCAGTATCATAGTCGGTAACATCGCTGGTTTTTGTTCTGTTTTTGGATTCAAACAGTAAAACAAATTACCTTAACCCACCAAACACATCACCATTATATCACCATGACCTCATCATCAACCAACCATCCATTCATCAACTAGGTCACCATATATGTTGCATCGTTGCAACTCCCTAAATGGTTCTCACTCCTCACTATTTCGGTTTGTTTGAAAATAGAATGCCCAAAATTTGATGGTGAATCATCATGTTCACCATTAACAAAATCAATCTTGGAGGGTATATCCTATTTTCACTTAGCTAAGTTGGTTTAGACACCCCATTCACTGTAGTTATATTTACCGGAATCCCCATAGTGAATTTGCACGAGTATAAATCGAGTTGAAATCCCATTTGCTTGACTCAATCCCCATGTTCCTCCATTTTTGCTGGCTACATTCCCCATTTGGGGATGTGTCAAAAAATCAAAATCTATTAAAAACCATATTTGTGGGAATAGTATGGAATAACCATCCATTAACCCGCTAGTTTCGGGTGCTGTTTGGGTACCAGCGTTTTGACTCGAAAGCCGCCGGGAGACTGACGCTTCGAATGGACGAGCGATCGCTGGAATTCTCCTGGCCTTCAATGACCTGAACAGTGCAGGGTGCCGTGCTGTGCTGGAGGGATGGCAAGGAAGTAAGGTGGATCTATAAACAGTATGCACTAAATACCCTGTATATAAGTATAATATATATATATATATGTAGTGAATATTAATAATATGTAAACTGTATATATATATCATAAAATATTTTTATTCATATGTCATGTATGTAAATAACTATACATGCATATATCCATATACATATATATATATATATATATATATATTTGCATGTGTTCATTAATAATGATTGTATACATAGTTTACATGCAAAGTCATGTATACATATATATATATATATATATATACATATATTCAATATATTTCAATATCACACAAGTATGACACAAAATTTCAGGATATGATTCGATATAAACCCCGTCCCTATTACTAAACGTACTGCAAATACTAGATGCTAGGGTCCATTCCCAATTTTGGGGAATTTCAAGTTGGTCAATTTAAACTGCCATTGATCCCCTTTGGAAAACAATTTTAAAATCCAGGTCACATGTTGCGGTTTCAACCCTGCACTACTTGGTTGGGAGCGTGCCTGACAATAAAACTAGTTTCTTTGATTAAAGTGTTGATCTGTTTTTTCCGGGGACAGCATCGAAATCTACTTTTCGGCTATATATTTGACTATAAAATGACACATGTTTGTTTCTTTTACTAAGGCTTTGGTTTCCGTATGAGGGGAAGCTGTGAAATCCAAGTTTTTGTATATAATGTGATTTCATTTGAATTATCCCGGCAAGAGACCCCAAACAGTGTGGGGGGAGTAAAAAGATCAGGTATTATAATGTTGATGATGATATTGATGTTGATGAAGGTGTTGATGCTGATGATGATGATGCGATGGTGATGATGATGATGATGAGATGGTGATGATGATGATAATGAGGAGGAGGAAGATGAACATGAGGATGATGTTGATGACGATGATGATGATGATGGTGATGATGATGCTGCTGCTGCTGATGATGATGATGATGATGATGGGGCCAGCATTTTGTACAACCTGGGCAATCGAAATTCACATGGACATGTCACAAGAGGCACTTTGTGCGGAAATTTACAGGGAAAATGCCGGACGCTTCCGATACCACCTCGATTGAACACCGGCCCTTAACCGTTACCGTAAAAACCTCGCAGTGTGGCCACACTGCTTGGGGAAAAATGAATTTGATCGATCTTGATATGGACAATTATAGTTATAAATATTCTTAAATTAAGGATTGAGTTCATCATTATGGGAAAGCTTCGAAGCCCAATTATGGAAAACTAGGAATTATAATTCTTCAAAGGGAGTTTGACCGATTCTGACATGAAAGTTGTAAGTTAGTTGTTGCTATATCATTATATACATGTACTATGTTTCATGTCTTGATGCTACTATTAGCGGAAGCTTTGATATCCAAAGTTTGGCAATATGTTAGTTTTACTTCAATTAAGGGAGTTGATCGAGTTTGCAATGTATTTTTTCAATAAAGGCTTTAATCTGATTATTAGGGGGAAGCTTTGCACCCCAATACTAAATACACCCAAATACTAAAAACTACTCCACATGATTTTTTCCCCGCCTGATAGGTGAGGGTCTCTGGATTTTAGCAGAGGTGTGCCTCATTCACTCCTTCCCTCCTCCTCTCCTTCTCTCCTTCTCTACTCCTCTGCCAGCTCATTGTGACTGTGGAGCATGCCTGGACCCGCGCCATATCGTAAGCTCCGGGCGCAGTGGAGTACTCCTGGAGCCGATGCAGTGGAGCACGCCTGGGACCCGAACAGATGCCAGAAAGGATGCCAGAATATATGCCAAAGGGAATGTCAGAAAGAATGCCAGATCGAATTGCAGCATAGAAGTCAGATAGAATAATGAATGCCAGATAGATTGCCAGAATATATATCAGATAGAATGCCAGAAAGAATGCCAGATAGAATACCAGAATATATATGGGTATGTCTCAAAATAACGTGTCCAAGCCGGGAAGTTTGACTAGGGGGTATGATTCGTGGGTATGATTCGGGGTATGATTCGTGGGTATGATTCGCCGACCTTGATTTAGTGTTTCCCTGCATCCTCCGCGTATGGTTATTTACCCACACTACAAATGTTTCAACTGTTGGCAATTATACCATGCGTGGAGCGCTTTGGAGCTGGCATGCTGTTGACGCTGTGCGTGCTGCTGTCAGAGTGGTGTGTGCGCTTTGGAGCGGGCATCGTGGTGCCGTTGGAATGCCGCTGCAAGGTGCTGGTGCAGGGTGTTGCTTGCTGTCAAAGTGGTGTGTACAGTTTGGAGCGATGCTGGTGGTGCTCAGGGTGCTGCTGCAGGTGCTGCCTGAGGGTGATGATTGAAGGTGCTGCTGTCAGAGTGGTGTGTGCTGTAAACCCTGCTTTGGAGCGGGCATGCTGGTGAGCGGATGCGGGTGGAAGGTGCTGCTTGAG
>Ga0126342_10016453_pt1 | contig 12884 bp, 15 predicted proteins | sample Cyp1metagenome_FD_92528 | JGI IMG/M metagenome (GOLD analysis project Ga0126342, IMG submission 92528) | Coral microbial communities from Lord Howe Island, Old Settlement Bay, Australia - Cyphastrea 1 metagenome | ecosystem: Host-associated > Invertebrates > Cnidaria > Coral ... | reverse complement strand
TACATATCAAATTCAAATATAACTATGATTTTCGGTTCGGTTCCCACAAAATTTCGGTTCGGTTCCTGCGGTTCGTTTTCATTTACCGGTTCCATGACCCCGCGGTTCGTTCCGGTTCGTGTTCGTCGATTCGTGTCGGTTCGTGGGCACACTGTTATACATTTGATCAACAAGGACTACCCTAGCAATAGAGATCATCCTCTGATACTTTGGGTAATCGAATCTTCTCATTGGATATCAGAACGGATCAACATTATTTCTCCACTGCACAGAAAAATACAGTAATTATCCCTGGTCACATCGAGGCTATTGCCACTCAGGCAGGCAAGTCAAACTCACGCATGGAAGTGGGGGAAATCATCGTTTTCCATAGCCATAGGAGAAACAATCTCCAAAACCTGGATTTTCCAGGGATGTTCCAGGATGTTCCCATATGATGTTCCCATGATTTTCCCATTTTCCAGGGGTCTTCGGTGCCTCTCAGGACACCGATTGGTACTATCCAGCTCATCCATGGCATGCTGTGGTGGAGCTTCCTTGGTCACCAGAGGGTGAGCCTGTGGTCATTGCCGAAGGGGAGCCGTTGCTGGCTGGCATTGTGGGGAACTCCATGGATTGTAAGCCCCGATATCACCAGCATGAACCATGGATACCATGGCAAGAGTCAAATACTGGTAAATAAATTCACCAACTGTCAACTGTCCATTTTTGAAAAACATCTTTTGTGTTTGAGACTGGAAATTGTCCCAAACCTGTCTGGACCCCACGAGCATTCCAACACAGGGTGATGATGCCGTTTCCGAGGCTTTGTCGACTCACACCGGTGCGGAGAGCCTCATATTCAGTGGGACCCTTGGAAATCTCTAAGGAGGTTGTTCAAACATCAACTTTCCTATGGGTGTTTATCATGTTTTTTTTTTGGATTGGCCCCACTTCTTTGTGGGTACAGAGGAGTATTATATATATAATATATGCTGCGAATTAATTACTAATTACATATGTTTGATTAAAATCAAATCTTAGACCTCTAAGAACGAGAGACGTTGATGAATTTTGGAATATGTTTGATAGCAGCTGATGTGGGCACCAAGGCTGCTGAAATGAGACCCGACCAGGCGAGGATATGGAAACATGAGGGAGCAATGGTAGGGATTGGAGCTGGTGGCTATAAATCTTCCAAGTATATATTTTTGCAATGTAGATATACTGCAGATAAACCAATATTGATTCAGAAAAACCTGGATGGTATTAGATGATATCATTTTTGTGTAGTTTTACCCACCAGGGGTACGTTCCTAAAAGGGATCATCATGAATTCACCTGAGATCCTATCGCTTGCACGGAGATGTGAAGGAAATTGTCCCTTCGTTCTGAGTGGCTTCGTGGCCCCAAAGGGGTTCGCCATTTTTCCATCCCCGGAACTCGCGCTCAGTTCAAGCAGCTCTACGACAAAGGCAGGACGGCGTCGAGTGTTTTTATTTGTCAGTGTCAGATGAGAAGATACATAAATAAATAAATAAATGAATAAATAAATAAATACATAAATAGATATATATATATATATATTATACGACCATGCAATGACGTAAACCCAATAAACCATCCCCAATTGGGGGTTCATTACTGAGTCCAGCATGGTTTCGCTCATTTTTCGAGGTCAAAGTTGGCTGGAGGACAATGGCCGCCCCAGCGATGATCCTGAGGCCGGATGCCCAGTGACCATTGGAATGTTTAACATGTTTCACTTCATATGGGGGCTTCCATAAATGGAGGATCCCCAAAATATGGATGGTTTGTAATGGAAAATGATACTAAAATGATTTTGTTAGGGGTACCCGCATTTTAGGAAACCCCCATATAGTGCGTTGCTGTAGATCATTGATGATGATGGTAGTTTTTCATCATGTCTTCCCAATGATTTTCACCCCACATGTAGCTTTGATCAACTTTGTTTTTGATGATTGGATTCCCCATTTGGGAGGTTTCCTAGATTAGGGATACCCAAAAAAATCATCCAGTCGTCATGGATGACCATTGATTTTCCATTGATTTTCCTATGATTTTCATTGATGTTCCATGATTTCCGGTGATTTTCCCATGATTTCCTCATGGTTTTCCTCAGCGATCCCCACTTCAGGCGCCGCGAGGCGCCCTGGACATTCGAGGCTGCTATGCGCGGCAGCAACGAAGCTTTGATTTCACGGTGCGCGTTCGCGGGGGGGGGGAAGTACCCAGAAATATGTTGATAGGGAAAATGAGGAACCCTATCAATTGGGAGTATCCCTATGTTAATATCCAATAGGAATTCCAATTATTTTGATAGGGATCCCAATTTAACATTGTTAACTCATTGGAATTGGGAGTATCCCTATCTTCAGACAAACCCCTATGATGATATAACGATGTTACGTATGATTCATATCATATATATAATATAGGGTACGACAAAATGATTACATAGACTTGTGTTTGATTGTGCAGATATTTGATTTCCTTACTTTGGTCTTGGAGTTGCCTCACCTTGGATTTGTGATGGAACTGATCTGGCTCAAACTCTGCTCCTCCACGTTGTACAGGTCTTTGAAACCTGTGCAAGTCGCAAGTCGTGCCAGTATAGCCTTCTCAGTTGTTGGTCGGACCCATGACCACTGTGGCTTCGCAAAAGGAGCTGACTTCGGTGGTTTCTCCGACCAGTGACGTTGCTCCAAGACAGGACGCAGAGAAGAATCCTGCACAGGAGAAACGACCTCCGTTCGTTGCCTTGGTTTGCTTGATTTTCGTGAACATTGCAGCTCAGCTCACAAGGAAAAACTTGCTTTGATTGGATGCATGAAACGACAGGCGGAACAAGGAGATTGCATTTGGATGTATTTACAGGGTGTAGTCATGTGTAGTCGACAGCAGCATTTCACCAGGAAACTTGAAGCTCAGGTGGAAGGGATTGATAGCCAATTGATTCCTGGCTGCTTGTTCGCACTGCAACTTGGCCAAAGACCTGGCAGTTGCTCTAGATCTACAGAACTGATCATATAGTATCACAATTAGGTGGTAATATCTGGTTATCCTGCCTGACTTACAGGTACTTACAAGGATCATAAGATAATAGGATATAAATGGATATAATAATATAAGAAGGATATTTTTTTCATTTTGATACAGGGAGAATTCCATGACGAAATCCAAGCCGCTGTGATCTTCCCCATTTTTGGCAGGCAATGTGACCTCGGCTTGACCTTGGGTGGTGTGGCCGTGCTGACGTCCACCCAAATGGTCCTCACCAATGTGGCAGCGCCCTTCTGGGGCATCATCGCCGACCGCGGCTTGCTCCAAAGACGGACGATCTTGACATTGGGTTGCCTTGGAGATGCTTGGAACGGCCAATGGCCCTTTTTGGGTTGGAGGATCTGTGGGCTTCAGACATGAACAAACATAATACACACTATATAAATCTATTTTCTATATATGATATGTACATCACATATGAGAAAATTGGAGTAATATATGTGTGTAGATGTATATGTATACACATACATACGTATGTGGGGGTGGAACCAACCAAAATAGGGTGGTATATGGGATTTAAGCAAACAGCAAACGTGGGGTGACCTGAACAAACAACAACAAAGGGGGTTAACCGATAGGACGGTGTGTGTGTGTGTGTGTGTGAAATGTCTGCACAGACGTAAAACTTCGACGGTGGCGTATTATATTTTATATATTATATTTTTATAAAAGCAGGGGATGGGGGGTCGGTGATCAACGAAGACACCTCCCGGCGACCCGTGTAAACGTACCTGCTGGGCTTTGGTGGTGCACCTGGGCGCATTTAAGTCGCATTTAAGTCGCATATATATATATATATCTATCTCTTCGGGTCATTTAATTATATAGATCTTGTCCAATTGCACGTTATGGGATTCAGTTCCCAACGGATCACTTCAATGATCCAATTTTTGTCTAGTGTGTGTGTGTGTTCAACCAACAACAATGAGGCTTTACCAGTGAACACGGTGATTTAGTTCCAGCAAGAAGACAAAGGAAGTCAACCTTGCAGGTTGGTTGCAGAGTGTCTCCTGGCTTCTCCAGCCATCGGAAAATTGGCATTTGATGAATCCAGCACGCGAAGCTTTCACAAATATGCTGTCAAAAGAACAAAATTCTTAAATTCATTTCCATGTTATTCTTTATGTTCCCATAGTTTTACACATTTTTTTCTGGTCAATCACTTACCACCCAGGAAGCTGTGGCGGTGATGGTCTTAGCCTTTGTCCCCAGCTTCATTTCGATGATTTTCCTTCGGGCGATGTCTGGTTTCTTCATGGCATCCCTCAGACCGGTGTGCAATGCTCTCGTGGCTGATGCTGGGCAACGTTGACACGACCGTTTTGCGGGGTTAGGTCGAAGGGGGATGGACAATACCCAATTTATGGCCATTTTGACATTGAATCGGTGGATTTCGGTTGTGTTATTCATCAGGGTCGATTGTTTGCTAAGTTCCTGTTGTCATAGGTGTTGATCTCAACCTTGAAAATGTTGGAGGATTCAACATGGCAAGTCACGTTTTCACGATGCCATGTTTTGCATGGCTGCACCGCTACTTGTCTCTCCTCATTTCCCCATTCTGCCAGCCAGAACCGGTTTGTGCTATTGACAGGAAATTGTTTCGGGATAGAACTTGGAAGTGTGTATTTCTTGTTCCCAGACATTTCATCCATAATTCATGATTCATTACTCAAATTCCTACCATATGATATTCATATATCATTGCCATCTTTGTGAGTGCTACATACCCAAGGACATGACATCGGACACCAATCGCGGCAAAGTCTTTGGGCAGATGCAGAGTGCCTTCATGATCGGCATGTTTTGCACTACAATGGTGGCAGGAAACTGGTCGTCGTGGTTTCAGTACATTTCAGTTACTCTTTGGCTAACATAGCCATTTAAATTGGCAATGTTTGACATTAGTAGGTAAATCCTCTACACATGGGTAATTTTCCATGGCTATGTTGGATTACCAGAGGGTATTTTTGATGATTTCTACGTTTCGTCCAGACTTGGCCAATTTGATGAAGTTGACGAGAATGTGGATTTTGGATAATTTTGGATTGCCAGACGGTATATCCACATATATCCACTCAATCTCAAGTTTTCGAAAACCCATATTTCTTTGCTGCTAAAGATGCCCATTTTGCCTTTGCCCCAGCATGGCCCCAGCAGGGTCCCGTCGTAGGCAACGTGGCCAACCTTTGGATCTTGCATATTGCGGGCTGGCGAATCGTCATTGGTCTTGCAAGCGTGGTGGCCTTTCTAGTCACAGGCCTGGAGCCTCCTAGTCCAAGCCGTGCCAAAACCTTGTGAAAATTCATGACATCTGGAAACCAGAGGCAATTTCTTTACAGAGTCAGTGTCGGAATGATTCGGAATGTATCAAGTAAGAACCAGCTACCTCCTGATAGCCAACACAAAAGAATACAAAAGACCATAACATGTACATGATTCTCACTGCTGCAGGGGGTATTGAAATCTGAGCACCAGTGCCATGTTGTGCCCAAGCGTTCACAGGTGTCGTGGGGAAGTTCATGATTGAACCGCCTCGCGATCTAGATGCAGATGCAGGCTCCAGGCCTGCAGAATCCCACTGTGTGGTGATTGAGTAACCACATCCATTTACGCTATAACGAGCCATTACCTTTGTTTTGTGTATTGAAGAAATACCGTCTCAGAAACTACTGAGGATTCAGGAACCTGGTGTCTTTGATATATTTGATACATTTGATATCATTTGATAGTATTTGATGTCCATTTTTGAGTTGAGTGTCTACGATGATGCATCCATTCCCCGGCTCCCAGTTTTTTTTTCGTAGGGCGATTGTGGATGAGCTGTGGACCGTGCTGCGGTTCTTGCGAATCCCAACCTTCAGCGTGATGATTGTGCAGGGAATCTTCGGTGGAATGCCTTGGACGATCATGGGATGCTTGGCATTGCTTGGACCAGCCAAGGCTGGTGGCCACATGGTATTACATGGCGGTATTACATGGTGGTATAGTGGTAGGACTTGGTTGTATATGTCACCAAGCTTTGCAGAAAAAAGATCTGCAAGATATCTAAGAGCAGCCACGTGTGGATGCTCGCCCTGGCCAAATATTTTGCAGAAGGTGTGGGGGAGTAGTGAAAGCTGAGACCGCAGTGCCAGGAAATAACCTGCTGTTTTTCAAGCTTTGTGGTGTTCCAGATTGGCAAGCATCGATCCTGACCTCTGAGTTCACGGTTCCTTGGACTCTTCGAGCACAATTTTCTTAGTTTGTAAATTGTCAGCAAGTTTCTAGTTTGTAAATAGTTGTATACAAGCCAAATAAACTTGAATGGTCGGAATTTCAACCACCCTTGCTTGGTAATTTCCTTCCCTTCATTGTCCACACATTTGGCATTTAGCACCTACACCTCAGAATTTTGAAAGAGCTGGTGAGTTGTGACTCCATAATTGCATTACAGATGTATGTAGGGTGCATCATATATATCACATTCATATCATGTAGATATATCATATTTGTCCATCCATTTTTTTCACAATTCCATCCATATCATATGTGTATTTTTTCTACCACAAAACATCGAATTGTTTGGTCCAAGCCATCCATCCATGATCCACGGCTGAGGTGATGGCGACCTTTGGATCCATCCTGGGGGGCTTGGTGGCCGATGCCTTGGCGAAACGCTTAGGTCTGCATGGCAGGCCCCTGTGCGCTCAGATTACGGTGGCCATTGGTATTCCATTGATACTTGGATCACTTGGAAAACTTGGATGACTTGGAAGACTTGGATAACTTGGATCATGAACTGATTGAAGGGTCAAACCTTGGTGGGGTAATTCTAACCATCATCTTTTGCTAGCAGTTTTTTGTTTAAAGGCTATCTGTGATTGGCCATGAACATATGGCTAGTGAAGCCACCAAAATAGGTTTATGACACATGTTGTAAGCTACTTAACTGGGGATACTCGCAACAGATGGGCTACACCAGATAGAATCAAGCGTCTTTGGATGTTTAATCCCGTCCGCTTGTCTCAATCGGTGTATAGCCTACCATCACCGGATACAACGCAATAAGCCCATCACCGACCGAAATAAACCCCGACCCAACCCTCCTTGTTGGGGGACCCCAATCCATGAACAGATCCACTATGGGTTTGTGGGGGGGATCCCCAGGTCACCCAAGTCACCATGGGTTCCAATACTAAATCATGATCTAATTTGGATGATTTGGGGGTACCGCCCATGGATTGGAAACATCCATATATATATATATATACACATACACGTATATATATATATTATACATACGTATATATATATATATATAGATATTATGTGCTGAATTATGGACACTCCAGGCTGTAAGTCCAACATGTTCTTTGCCGAGGATGTATTTGCAATTCTGGGGCATTCCAGCTGGAGAAGGCGTTCAACAAATGCCGATGTTTGCTGGAGCGGGTTCATTTTTGGTTGAGGAACATTTTACATACATTTAAGTTAATGAGACTTAATGTGTCTTCAATGCCCGTGGAAGATTCTGGATGACACAGCATTTGATTGAAGGTACTCAGCTGTTATTGTACTTGCTTCCTTTTTGCATGGAATCATGAAATCCTGGTGGATGCTTTTACGGTTGACAAGAAACTGCGAGACAACCACTGGCTCAGGCCAATATCTGATGGGATCAATTGTATATCCAATGTGCTTACGATTCACATGACACACTGTATGTGTGGAACTAGACTTAACTAGACTTGCTTCTAGATGCTTGAAGCATTATTAAGAGGTCACAGAAGTGTTCCTTTTGGAATAAGGACCCGTTTTTATTGAAAGGTTGATGGATTTTGTGGATGGCTATGTTGTGATGGTCTCACTGCAAGGTAGCTTCATTGCATACTTTTTGATTATCGCGGCCTTTGGGCTTCTGGGTACCTGGGCGGGATCTGGTACAAACCTGCCGCTCAGTCGCAAGAGGATGGGAACAATTGTTGCAAGTGGCAAGAGACGTTTGGGTGGTAAAACCCATTTTTTGGTGATTATCACAGCATATTCTGTTGAGAAGATTCCGACTTAGTATGTTTGGATACGTTTTAAGCTGCAAATCCTGCAGAATCCCCAGTAGGTATCAAGCTTTAAGTGTTACCATGGGAATATGCAACACCCCTTTGGGTGCTCGGAAGACGGGGGTTGCTGGCAATGACAATGTGATATGAACATCCAGGTCCAGGATGGTCCAGGACACAACTAAACTTGTTTCATCATTTTCCAGACTAGAAATCAGCTCAGACTTGGTTTGCCGTTTTTGGTTTTTGGTGGTCAAGTAATCCCCTCACTCTACATTCACTCTACAGTAGAGTCCTGAAATATGGGATTTATCAAGCTGGTCTTCGCATATGTGTCACAAACTTACATACATGCTGGTGTGTATATATATATATAATTATATATACATACATATTTATGTGTGTAAATATGTATATAAAATATCAGCAAAATCCCCAGCCTAGCTCATATGGCAGCACTTTCCCGGCCACCCCATGGCGTGAAACCAGGCCCATTCTCTCCCACATTGTGCCGTCCAGCGAGCGAAGTAAAGTGATGGCATGGGAGGCCATGGGGCGATAACAATGGGGGATTGACGCCCCAAATGGCCATCAAATAAGGGGGAAAATGATGTTGAACCAGTGGACTGGGGTATAATGGTGATTAATGGTGTATTTTCAGACAAAGCCAGATGTGCTTTCAAAACAATGGAAGGGCCCTGAAACTCTGTCAATTGAGGCATGGCACTTGTACTTTGATGTTCATCAGCGGATGTGTTGTGCAGAATGTGTTGAAGCAAAATGGTTGAGAGCTCAAGGGCGTTTAGCTGAATTGCCCTGCAAGTCCACAAGAGTCCGTCCGACTCTTTGAAACGGAACTCACACTCACGGGGACGTTATCATGTTTCGCACAGATTTCCCAGGGATCCAACATATTTAAGCCCGGTTTATCTCTACATATATATGTATATATCATAATATAATATATTATGCGTTATACATATATACGTATAAGATATTGTATATATATATATATCTACATAGAGAGGTATCCTGAATCCTTCAATGGCCCAGGGCGCCTTGGAGAGTTCGTTGGCCACCGCCGTCGGGCCGGCCTCGGTTTCCATTTTAGCAGATTCGATCTTCGGGTACAAATTTGGAGATGTGGCTCGTGCAGACGTTATTTTGAACGGAACGTACGAGCTGTATGAGCTGTGCGTTTCTTCTAAAATTATATATACCACTGTTTATGGGTTATTGATGGCTTAAACTTTAAGGGGGTTATACTTGTGCAAAATGGTAAATTGACTTGGCAATTACATTAATTATTACCCATACGGGACATAGCTACTTGCCAACCAGCAATGGGATGGGATAGGGGATGATAGGGGACCTACCAAAAGACTGATACCCATGATATCATTGATTAAAAATAGTGGAATCATGAAAAGCCAAGTATGGGCCCATTAAAACAGTGTGTTTGCAACTTGGGGCCAACTTCGGGGTATATAACCCAAAAAAATCATCAACCAGCGCAGCAGCAGGAACCCGGGGTTGACATTAGCTGGAGGTTGTGTATCCCATATTTCTGGAGTCAATCGTATCGTTTTGTTATTTTTCGTTATACCGTTATACCTATACACAATTTAGCAACATGTGAAAATCATGAGAAAATCACCAAACATCACTATATCAAACCCAAACACACCATTAAGAGACAGGGTTATGAACCGAACCCAGGCCGAAAAGAATGGCAAGTCCATCGTGGCAGCCACCGCACTTGGCAAAGCAATGGCTGTAGCTTGGCAGTTTTGTCATGGTCCCATCATCCCGCTCTAAAAAATATGGTGATTTTCATATGGGACCATTAAAAATAATGATAAAAAAAAAACTGAAATTTTCATGGGACTTTTTTTGGAAAATGTTGGAAATCTCCCATTCAGAAGTGCTGATCTCATAGAGAATGATGGTAGCAATGGTGGTTCAAACAGGCGAAAGAGAATGTGATCAGCAAGACATGGTAGTTTTATTATGTTTTATTGGGGAATCATCTCCCCAAAAACAGGGTTTGATGGAGAAGTATGAGAAAAGATTGCGGACTTCAGGAGTTGGAATGAAAGATTCCAATTTACACAGCTGGGATGATTGAATGGATTGGCTTAAGTTACGACTTGAGGGAAAATCTTAACCGGAAATCATCAATGAATTCCTATGAAAAAGATCCATTGAATGATGGGAGCGGCACAGCTCCGTGGGCGAGGTTAGCATTTGCCTTCCATGGCTGGTGACCTTCCTGGTATACTCCTTGATGCATTGGAGCTATCCCAGAGATATCCGAAAGTTGGCGAAGGAACACCCGGAAAGAATCGAACGTGATGCAACTTCCGTTTGATCCACGAGCTTGAGGTGAGCTTGAGGTGCTGCAAGTAGCATGTCACCTCTGAATCTTTGATACACCCTGATTTTGTGGCCGAAAATTTGATCCATTTGAGCCTTTGAGCAACAAATTTAAAGTTACGGTCCTCGTCGGCAAGTCCATCTACAGATTGCAAAGTGTGGATCGCTCGCAATTCAGTTTGCTTTGTCAGTTTTGTTCCGGATCTCATTGTTGCTGTGACTATGTTTAGCAACATGCAACGTGGATATAATATGATATAATCTTGAAACAGATTCTGTCTGAGCTGTTCCATGTGCAGTCATAGCAACGAGAGACAACCCGAATAATTCCTGATGACATTCTCCTGGAGCTCAACAAGCTCTAGTCCCAATACAATGTGTCCTCAGGTTCTTCAAAGAATTCGTGGCATGTTATGGAGAAGGTTATAGAAGGTTGGTTCCCAACCAAGGCTGATGTCAATTTCTCGTTGAACTATGTTAAATAACCAGATGGTATATAGATGTATATAGTATATATAATTTTATATACTGTATCACACATATCACATACGTTTTCGGCCGCGTAGGCTTGCAGCAGATTAAAATTGTCTTGGTTGATCTTGACCTTTACTCTGAATTTAAGATGTCTACGTAGTGATCCCTAGATAGGTTCGATGGCCTGGCTGGCAAAGCCGAGAATGAGAAACCCGAAAACCTTCCGATGCTTTCCTCATGTCCTGAAGACAACGGAAAAATCATGACGCGATGGCAGCGGGATACGGCGGGGGTAGTGGTTTAGGTCCTTGACATAGGTGCCCAATGGTGCCCATGTTTGAGGATGATCGATCCAAAAGTGCATGAAACATGGGGATGGGTTGCAACTGCGATTTTTGATGCAACAATATCCCCTGAAAAAATGTCGCAAGATGGAGTGAGAAAGGACATTAATGTAAATAGACCTTGTAGAAGTGCCACGTCCCGATTTGGCAACAAGGAGTCCATGATTGACCCATGACTGAATACAGCATTTGCTCCACATGATTTGACTACAAAACACAGTATCTGAGAATCAGATGCGTTTGCTGATTGCCTTTTCTTGATCATCCCTGACTTCGCCGAAACTTAAACTCAGAGAACCAAATCAGCAGGGCTTCCAGCGTAGCAGGGCTATGGGTGGTGAAACACACTTTTTCCACCCGAGCACTGATACAACACAAGGAGTGGCCGTTATGTGCGAAAGTACTTGTCCCGTGGTCATGGCAGATGCCAATTTATAATTAGGGCGGGAAAAACAAATCTTGCTTCCCTTAGGCTCACTTTTCTGCTTAGTTTCAACTTTTTTGGAATGTGTAGAATGAGAAGTGGCCTCGGACGGTGCAAGGTAAATGATGGTGGACACAACGTTTGGGGGTCATTAGGCCATCGTCGTCCGCGGGTGTCTTCGAGTCGGCTATAAACCAGCTAGTTTTTTGCATTGTTCCCGACAGAAGTGGACACAGAAGACAGCGCGGCAAGCTCAGCAGTATATAAATGTATACTATGTTCATTGATCATGTGGTTGTCGGTGTGTGAGGCCCTGAAAAGGTTTTTAAGTCTTATCTTTCTAGGTGCTGGGAGAAAGGCCTTATTTCTTGCCATCAGCATGTGACGACTTCTTCTTTTGAAAGATTCTTCTTCTCCCGGTGAAAGGATTCCTCCTTCCCGGCGCCGGGTTGGGAGGATTCTCTTTTTCCCGGCGCCGGGTCTCGCTCCCGGCGCCGGGTCTCCTTCCCGGCGCCGGCTCTCCTCCCGGCGCCGGCTGAAGCCCTCCTCCTTTCCCAGTGCGGGGTGGAAGCTTTCTTGATGCTGGCAGAAAGACCAGCGACATACAGTGTGTTTGTTGCTGAGCTCAGGGCATCAAAGTCTTCATTCCCTTCTAAGGGCGCCAGGGTGACGAGGAGGTCGCTTCGATTCAACAATGACACCCGGATACTCGAAATTCAAGGCGCAGATCAGCTTTAGCGTGGAGAGATGTATTTCGGCCATGAGATGGAGGATATGATTAAGGAACAGCAACGCTGCTGACTGTTGCTAGCTGCTAGCTTTCCGCTTCCGCGCCTACACACCCGCCCTTTAGGTTTCTACGAAGCCTCCTGCTATGTCGGCAGCAGACGGACTCCTACCCTGCCATTTTGCAAATGTATGTATGTCTATCTGGTAAGAGGCATGTACGCTTTTAAATATTCCCTCACAGTCGCACCTGCACCAAGACAGGGATGAAATAAATTCCGGCCATTGCAGGCACCAGGCGCCAATTTTCAGTGCAATTTTTCATTTTTGAAAACGTACGAAATCACCTCGCACAGCCCCGATGGCTTGGCTCCACCCACTGCCCCGCTCAAAGGGCTAGCGGCGGCCTTCCTCCGAATGCCCCGTTCAAGCTCCTTACTC
>Ga0126342_10016452_pt1 | contig 12884 bp, 13 predicted proteins | sample Cyp1metagenome_FD_92528 | JGI IMG/M metagenome (GOLD analysis project Ga0126342, IMG submission 92528) | Coral microbial communities from Lord Howe Island, Old Settlement Bay, Australia - Cyphastrea 1 metagenome | ecosystem: Host-associated > Invertebrates > Cnidaria > Coral ... | reverse complement strand
TAGCGAGCCTACTTTTCGACCCTCCGGAGCCACGAATCATTGGAAAAACACAGTGTTTCGCGACTTTCCTACCTTTTCGCGCATCTGCATCTTCTTTCTTCTGACTCTTTCTCTTCTACTCTTCTCTTCTCTCTGACTCCTCCCATCTCTGCTTTTCATCTGTCCATATTGTCGGAAGTTTGACTTCTAATCTTCCTTCGACGATATGATGAGGATTACATGTGATTGATATTGATACGATATGACTTGCCTTTTGGAATGACGGTCCACTCATCCCAGCCTGATGATGTGAAAACATGTTGTGCCAGGGTTAACGGACAGCCACATGTCTTGTTTGTTGACCCCCTTGCCAGACGTTCATTGTTTGATAGTTTGTTTGGTGGGATAAACGTGGATTGACAAATGACACATCCACCACAACGACAAGAATCTACGCGGATGGCTACAATCAATCCTCCTATGTACTATATATATAATATAGATATACACCAAAATGGTTCAACATGTAGAGGTTCTTTGGACATTGCATACATTATACACACATACTAAATACGGATCTGGTCGCCCTTTTTTAAAATATATTCAAGGCTGTACCGCTTGGTGGCTGAGCTATAAAGAAATAAACGACGCAACGTCAAATTTGCTTCCCAGCGACCAACCAACACCCCCACCCCTTCAAAACATGCTCATTCAATGGGATCATCATCCACCTGGTATGATTGAAATGTATAATAGTAATCAGTAATCATGATATTAATGTAATGGTAATGATTCAATAAAACTCATCACACAAAAATTGTCCAGCACTAACTATATATATATAGTCATGTGATAACCACAAATAATCAACCAAATCTTTTTGAACACATCCCCCATCCAAACAAAACCTCGCAATCTGCCAATCGCTATACGTCCCAGCGGCCATCTGCGACCTCCCGGCCAGGTGATCACCCCGCGAACGCGGAAGCTGGTGCCGATTTTGCCTAAAATTTGGGGGTTAAGGCGGATGGTTCTGCGGTGGTTCTGCAAACAACTTTCGTTCTTTTTTTGAAAATATCTTGTAGACTTTGGAGTCGACAAATCCTGTGCCAGTTGCTACTTTGACTACATTCTTGTGCCTTTTTTATTGGTTGGTATAACTCGATGATCGTATTTTGAAGCGCCAAGAGAACAGTTGCCGTTTCTTTGTATAAAGCCTTTTCGGAGGTAGGTAACTTCAGACTGGCGACACCAAAAACATTGAGATCGAAAGGAAACATATTACGATCAAAACCCATCTTGAGCCATGAGCTTTGAGCTGAGACACTTCCCGTCCAAGAATTTCTGCAAACCTGGAAAAAACAGTTGCATAATTTGCATAAGAATGACATAGACATTGGAGAACTGAATTGAACAGTTCAATCTTTGAGCAAATCTCAAGACAAGTATGCAGTATTATGAAGTGTTTTTTTTCTATATAGGTACAATGTGGGGCCCTCCATTTATAAGTTGGTTTATAAGCCCCAGTAACTATAGTTATAAGTACCATAAACCATAGTTATTGGAGTTATAAACCAACTTAGCTATCTTGGGGGCCTCACATTGTAGAATACAGGCTCCTCTTAGGGATTTGGATTCCCACGCCCCTGGGCCCCAGGCTTAGCCACATAGCCTTCTTGGGAGTTGACCCACCATTATGCTCCGATTGTGGCGACTCATGTCAATCACCATTCATTTAACATCATTCAACTTATGTCTAACATAACCCATAGGATCCATGTATGGTATATATGCTAACATTTGGGGTATATTGATGGTAAATGTTACCATATATAGCATACATGGATCCTATGGGTAAGAAAAGGACACCATGTCCGACTTATGTCAATCACCATCTGTTTTTGTTGCTGCATCAGCTTCTTGTCGGCTACGGCCGCATCTCGGCCCCTCTTATGTCTCGTATTGCTGGCCAATCGCATAAGCCTCCATGGTTAACTGGTATCACCTTCGGTGCTTCAGCGAATTCCCCAATATCGTATGCTCCATGTCTGGAACGTTGACCAACATTTGCCTCTAAATTGACGTCATAAATGACCCAAAGGTAGGTGAATATATACTTAGAGGTTTCCAAAGTCATTGGGGTCATCCGGGTACCCCCCAAATCAGCCAAGTCATGGATGACCATGACTTCGTATTTTTCAAGCGGTGACGACTGGGGATCCCTCATTGAAACCCACGACGAGCAGCGCCATGAATTTCTCACCGCAGGCGGAGCGGTTTCAGGCGCTCAGAGGAATTTCTTCTGCTCGCCGATGGAGCTGAACCTTGGTTATGGTCAGATATGTCAGATTGGTTTCGACAGTTTTTTCATGGGACTTAACCAAACAAAAAATGTGGTTGATTAACCCATAGGATCCATGTATGCTATATATGGTAACATTTACCATCAATATACCCCAAATGTTAGCATATATACCATACATGGATCCTATGGGTAAGGGATTTCATGAATTGGTTTAAGGGATGAGATTGAAATGTGGAAGCCACCATGAAATATCATGGGGAAATCCCATGGGTTTCCTGTGCATTTTTATCGTTAAACCAATGCGATATGATGTGATCCTCGAAACACAATAAGTCTCTGGATAGACTGTAATAATTCTCCAGCCTGAAGACTTCTGCCATCTGGAGATATCTGGAGTATGATTCCTCTAACCCTAAGCATCATTTTTAGTGAGGTGAGGTTGCAGTGAGGCCGCAGCGGAATTCATCCTGAAGTATGATCTTGTGCAGCAAAAGATGGGGACATGTTACCAACAAAGATAGGTCAGCAACAACAGCGGAGAGCCGTCGGCAACTGAAACCCACAACAGTTGGAGGTCAACAACTGAAACAAACATCTTCCTAATAAAATTGGGATCTTACAATCAAAACACATATCAGGGTCTAAATAGGTCAAATTAATCGAAGTAGCAAAACTGAGGAAACCATAGGAAACCTGGATGCTGTCAATAAAGGATCTAGAATCTATATTGGCTAAGAAACGTGCAGAAAATGAGCATTTTGCAAACCAATTTCTGACATCTTTGTTGCTGAATTTGTGGAGCTACAACAGGGATTCGACCGAACAAAAGTGGGGAAAAACTTACCCTCCGGTAATGACTAACATAGCTATTGAAAATGGCCATAGAAATAGTGAGTTGTCCCATTAAACATGGTGATTTTCCATAGCTATGTCAGTTTACCAGAGGGTAATTCCTGTCTGTGGGTGTGTCATCCATCTCTAACATATTTGTTTGGGATGGGTTCGGGTACCAATTTCAATGGATCTTTTAGCACCAAAAGGTATCCGCACCCTCTGGTAATTTAACATAGCACTGAACAATGATCCACTTGTAGAGGATTTACCTGTTATCTTCATTGCCAATGTCCATGGCAAACTGTGAGCGATTGCCAGAGGGTACCTGTAACTTTCCAACTCCCAAGCAAGGCCTCATGAATTTAGGCTCGGAAAGTGCTTGATGGTTTTGATCCTCCCATTCTCGATGATTAAACCATATACCAAAATTAAAAAAATGAGCCCACAGATATCGATGAATAATATCATACTTTTTTAAGGTGAACTGTCATATACTGTATGTATGTGTGTATGTAATGTAATGTAATGTAATGTAATGTAAAGGTAAGGTAAGATAATGTATGTATGTATGCATACATGCATGCATGGATGCATGGATGCATGGACGCATGGATGCATGGATGCATGGATGCATGCATGCATGCATGTATGGATGCATGCATGCATGGATGTATGTATGTATGTATGTGTGTGTATGTATGTATGTATGTGTATATATATAAATAACAATAATAGTAATGATAATAATGCTTAAATAGTGTTTAAACCACATTAAACCACCATTTTAGCTGCTTAAACAGTATTGCTGGTTGAACCAACGATTTCGCACCGTTTCTTGGTCTATGTTCACTCCTGCAAACCTGCTATTTCAATCTTCAGTTTCTATTCAATTCATGTATAAACCAACAAATAAATATTATATAAACAAATATAAAAAAATGTGTAGTAACAATGTTGTCTCAGTTGACCCATCGTCAGTTTCTATGCATTTCATGCATATTCATGCTATGTCGATGCTTTAACAATTGGAATATATTGGAATACCATTCGTCGATCAATGGTTTCATTGTTTTTTCAGGTAGTCCCACTGATCAATGGATTCCCAATCTTAGACCGATCAGATGATTCTTGATGAATCCCAAGTCTCAAAATCCCAAGATGATAGAAAGTTTCACCAACATAGGATTGATATCATATATATATATATACACATTAATCACCACTAATTATTCACCACCAATTACTTGATATAGCCGATAGTAATTTCATGATATTTATCTGTATATATGTAACATTATATGGTGAATTTCCGATGATCTTGGGAATCTTAAAGCCGAATCTTATCTCCTCAGGCCGCCCGCCCAGGCATCCCAGTCATCGCTTGCATCCCAGGTACCGATCGTTCAGCGTGGTGCCATCTCCAACCGCCGAGGCAATGGCCTGATTTCCCCATTTCGGGATTTCATGGATTGATGACATGGACATTGACTGCTTGGTGGTTTCAACCTACCATCCTGGTTGGTTAAGAAAAACCTGGTTAATAATGGTTAATATTCATGGTTATTATATGGTTAATGATGATTAATAATAACCTGCTTGGTGGTTTCAACCTACCGACCCCTCTGAAAAAATATGAATCAACGTCAATGGGAAGGATGACTTATCCCATATATATGAAATGGACAATCAAATTCATGTTCCAAAGCACCAAGCAGTTGAATTGGGGAAATCAGTCATCCATGGTTCTTTTCGTCTTAAATCTGCCGCCTTATTCCTCTAGATCTTAAACTTAATCCATTTCTGGAAAACTGATGCAACTCAAGACTTGAATTCACTCTCCCAACAACTTCCTGTAAAATTAGTCTCAATTCCAACATGCCTGCCAACAACATGTGTTTGTCCAAACATGAGGTACGAGTACCGCTAACATTTGATGATGTGTCATTATTTTTTCCCATCTAACAACCCACATACATTGTTAGTTTGTCGTGAACAATATTCTTAAACCATTCTATTGACAAAAACGTATTCGTCATATGCCCCATGAAATAAGTAGCAAAAACCTGGGAATCTTTAGAATCCGCCACCACCTTGATCCCGTGAAAGCTATGTTTTGCTCACCTTCTGTCGCTTCTCCAACAGTTCACGAAGCTCGCCCACCAGCATGGACTCGCGATTTGCCTTCTCTTCGAAGTTGTACCTGTCGCACGTTGGATGATGGGCTGAAGGCTTGGAGATGTAGAACCAGTAGAACTATGGGGATACAACTGGCCAAAAATTAGGATTGAACATGACTTAAGATGATTTAACCACTTACATCTCATATCGAACCCCTGAAAAACATTCAAACATTAGTTTTTCACATGATTAATAATTAAACATATCTTAGCCGTTCATAGTTGGAAAATCAAACTCCTGAGTACTATTGGATACTATTGGCGCTGTCACTGGTACCCAGGTTTTGATGATTACCCCTGGGGAAGCATCCTTCCCGGGCACATGGCCAAAGCTCGTTTCTCCTCGGCAGAGTAGACCTGATTCTCCTGCGATGCTTTCAGAAGGTGGCTTTCTCTGAAAACGCTGTCGACTTTTCCAATTTTCATAGGAAAAATATGGAAAAATGGTGATATCTGGCGGCAAACAAAATGAAACTTGGGGGTATAACTACTATAGGCCAACAAGATGGTGATATGATTAAAACCTTGGAGCTCGTAACTCCTCAAACGACTGTATGGACATGGTATCAGCCCAAAACCGGGTACGAGTCTCAACAAAAAAGATTTATAAAAACGTTGTTGGTACAGTAACCACCAAAAAGATAGAAAACAGCTTCATACTTTACCTTTATAATTATGAGGACTTTAATATATTTTATACTTTTGCTTCATCATAATCCCATATGGTCGCGGGTCTCCCAGGGTTCCCAGGGCAGAACCCAGGCCTTTCGGATACGCACCGCGTTCATGCGTCGATGTCGCGAGCCACTCATGACCTCGGAGCGTGGAACAACGGTCAACTCTCAAAAATGGTAAAAACCAGTGGACGTTTTTTTCCTTTTAAATTATTATTATTATTATGATTAACTATATGTATGTATGTATATATATATGTATGATGTATATATGCATATATATATACATATTCATGTATATATAATAATATATATATATATATAATATAATATAGAATAAAATAAATATAATATAATATAATATATTATAATATAATATAATAAAATAATATATATATATATATATATACATATATATATATATCCATGTATCATGAATATATATGTTCATACATCTCCAGTAAACAAAAAAACATGGTGTGAGTAACTAACGAAGAACAGAACATTTCGCACAGCATATACTAGAAACGTATCAAAATATGGATCGGCCGAGAAAGTCATAAGAAATCCGCCCCACCTTCTGAGATTTGAGATTGTCGCTTGTGTAGCTACCCACAACATACCAATTGAAGTCAAACGATCAGCGTATATAATCTTAAGATTCCCAGTAGTACTCGGCAACATCGCAACTAAGCTATAATACATACAGTGTATATATATATAACTATATATATATTATACTATAGTATATATATGTATACATAACATTATATAACTATACTGAATAACTACTCTTCAACTTCAACTCTTGGAGATTCACTTTTTTTAAACAGCTGCCGCCAAGAATCGGCATCTCACCATGGGACTTTGTACAGTTATGGCCCGAAATACCAGTTATAAGTACTAAGAAAACCCCATTTATAGATTGTATAATCCCATTTATAACCAGTTATAACTAATAATGGGCCATAACTGTATTGTCTTGTTTGATATTAGATTTTTTTCCCCTGGACATGACGAGTAGATGTTGGTATTTGTTGCACAGTCCCAGAAATAAGTATGGCAGACTAGCCCTGGGACTTGAAATTGGAAAAACAGAAACACTTTGAAGCGGAAAAAAAACTGGTAAACCATCAACTGTTTAATCCATACCCCAGGTGGAACAATGGTTTTGCCTATACATCTGATTCTATCATCATTAAATCATCATAAAATCCGACAACAAGATCCCTATAAAATCCCTTTTTTAGATCCCTATAAACTCAGAAATAAACTCCCCATGAAATGCATGATTTTCACCATTTTATCATCATTAAATCACCATTTCATCCACCTCTCCAGGCCAACCAGGGCACCCACCGCGGGCGCCCAGCACTGGGGGCTCCCGACGTAACCGAGGCCTTCCAGGCCGTCAATCTGCTCCGCGGAGATGCCAACCTCTCCTGGGTTTTCAAACCATAGAGATTGGTCATGGGGTGTTATAATGATATAATGAGATATGTATATGAATATAAATAAAATATGTATATATATATATATATGATATCTTATTTTTAATGTCTATGTCTGATTATGCATGTACATATATATATACTATACATGTGTAAATATATATATAATCATCCACAGCATATGTGGTAAACACAGAAAATAACCGACCATTTGGGGGTGATCCTAGTAACCTGGTGCCCCAAGGCCCCAGTTTCACAAGGTGGACCTGCAGGGACACAAGAGTGGAAGGCAAGAGTTTTTGAAGGACTTGACTTCATTGATTAATTAGCTATATAGTGGAGAAACAGCTAGTACTTGGGTGACTTCAAAGAAATCTGTTGACCTGCTCTGGCTGTGGTCACATTCGCACTACTGAAAGAAGGACATGCCGAACAAGTTGGGTGGAACGCTCACCATGTCCAATTGTCGCGGTAGAACAAGTAAAAAATAGACATAGGCAAAACCTCACAATCTTCCACTAAAACATTACCAACCAATGACACTGTGTGGGACATAGATGTACCAATTGATACCAAGATTGAGCCTTCTCAAACTTAGGAAGACTAGGAGACGGTTTGGGTCCAAAATTCAACCAAATATGGAATACTGTAGCACGGGGCTAGAGTGTAATAAACACACATGAAAACACATGAAAGACATGATGACACCACCACACAGTGAACATCTGTACAACAGCAGTTTCTTCAGAACGTAGGAAAAGCCAACGAATTCCAACAGAATCAGTCCTTTGTTGCTTCAACAGTTGGGTATGCGGGTAGGCTCCATGCCGCCACGTAGTGAAGGTCAGTAGTCATGCCCAACTCTATCCCCAAAACAGGGGCGGATCCTCTTCGAGGAATTCGCATGCCGCTCTTCACGTACCTTGGCATGGGAACTAACTGACCCTTGGCTGTGTAACCAAGCGAAACGGGTGGGTCAAAACATGTCAAAACCATGGCACCTTGGTGAAGCCCAAAATCGGGGAAGGTTTGATCCAAACAGAAGTGGGGATTGAAGCAACAGCACTTGGGACCTATGCAGAGAAACCATTGGAATATGAATGAATATGACCAGCGAATACAGCTATTGCCATCAACACATGGGTATCATGCGGACTGGGGGATTGGAACACTCCACAGAAGGTCAGTGGTACAACCATCCCATCAACATCCCCGTCATTTGAATGAAACATACATAATGGGCAAATAAAATCAAAAATCATATTTTTGAGCAAATGTACAGTAGCACCAAAAGCAATAATGGCGGAGAATCAGTCTCGGACACCCCTATGACAAAACTGCAAAGCCACCAATTCATTCACCTTAGTTTCGGGACTGGGGCTGAGGTGCCACACTCAGCCATTGCGTCTCCCTCACCAGGAAGCAGATAGCCTAGCACGTCCAAAATCTAAAATGGAACGCCAGTTTCGGAGAATTTCCAGTGAAAGCAGCTTCCTGCAAAGCCACTTTTGGGAGTTCGATGTGTTTATATAGATGGTGCCATCTTGACGATATCAGCTGCATTGGGGGTAGTTTGCCCAGACCTAAAGATTTCCAATGTGTTCGAAGTAAAAAAAAAAACAATCTGTTCTGCCAGGGGATGTGAGACGGACAACACAAATGCGAACTGAGGCATGGCAATGCCCCTTTGTGGTATCCATGGGAAACCAAGGAACCACATTGGAAACAACGTGGAATAGATCGTTTTTTGGGATGATTCCACATTAACTGCTGGTATAAAGTTATATAATATTGAATATATATATATGTATCAGTTATATATATATATATAATACTATTTATATATATTTATGTATAATTAAATACTTATATATATATACACATAATTCCTATCATTACGTCTCACCTATGGCGAGTTGGGCCACTGCGGTCTTCCATGTCGATCGATATGTTGGACCGTTGGACCCTGCTCGGCACCTCCGTAGGAGCCCTTGCTCTGCGACATGTTGTTAATCAGCTCCTGGACGGAAAGCCATGAGGTTGTCACCGGAAGAGGGTGACCCAAGGATAAAACTCTTCCCTGGAGTTGAAGTGACATTCTAACCAACTGGACAAGTATGGCGTTCAAGCAGCATGGAAGGGGGGCCTTGGAATCTCAAAGTCTTGGAATTCTTGAGCAACACGCTTTGAAGTGATTATCTATAGAGGTGGTTTAAGCAATCTGCGCAGTGAAGCATTGAAGACCTCTCCACCAAGAATGGGAAAGCAGTGACCAACCTTTCGATGGAATGATATTGGTACGGTCCAAAAACAACGGAGGGATCGAGCTATTGTCATTCCCAAGGTCCAAAAAGTGAGTTGACCTTAGTTGACCTTGGAAACACTTGCCACTCCCATCAGTTTGGGACACCGCCAGAAAACTTCATGAAACATCCCCAAACGCAAGATACAAACGACATAGGTCTAATAGGTTCATCGTCCCCAGGTATGGCACCAGCCATGATGTATCTGTCAAGTCAAATCTCAGGCTTTATGACCCATATATCCACAAGAGGCTTGTACTGTACTCTGGAATCTCCGCAATTTCCAGCATCCAGACCGTCCAGATCGTCCAGATCTGGCTATCTCATATAATTGCTTCTGACTATATAACACTAATAGAACATAATAATACATAATAACACACTAAGTATAACCATATTTTTGACCCAATTCTGAATATTTTCTTCTAGATTACACCTCATAACTTGGGCATCTCGAGTCGCATATTGCAATAATTCTACTAATTCTACACATCCATCGCTTCACATGGCACCGAAGAATCCACGGAAATCCATCCATATCTGATGAAAGCATATGAAACCATATGAAACCACAAAGATATACAAAAATGGGGTAAACACATGTTTTCACACCATGCTCATCCCTTTAGCCTCCAAAGATGCTGCTTCCAAAGCCCAGAGATCACTAATTCGATCCCCTGATCATTGAAGCCATGGCAAACCCGTCCCGAGAAACCTATAGCTACCAAACGTCGTATTGTGTCATATGATGTCCTCATTAGAAAAACGTCATATCCATTCATATAGTTTAATGTCACATTTTATGGTTGGCTTAAACTCATACTTACCGAGGATTGTCCATATCCTCGTTATATTCCATTTGATATCCCCATTGCATGATTAGCTCAACCCCCCCATTTAAAAACAATGCACAGTCACAAAGCATCACAAAGCCATTTCTTGGAACTACTGAGAAACCTTGGACATGGTGGTTCAACAAAAATGTGCAATTGCCTTTGACAAATGAACTTGGTCCATGTTCAATTCAAAAACCATCCACATTTAAATCTTGAGTTCCTAGATATCATTTGTTCCGTATTCCCCAGACGATTTCGAATAATATGGGTAAAATAATAATAAACCATCCCCCAAATCACCATAAATAGGTACTAGAAACCATTCCCAGTCATGGGTGGTTTGTGGCATTAGCTTTTACCGACATTACCTATCGTGGAGATATACCCTCTGGATCCCTCTGGTAAACTGACACAACTATGGAAAATCACAATTTTTAATAGGTACCCTCTGGTAATTCAACATAACTATGGAAAATCACAATTTTTGATGGGAAAACTCACTATAAATGGTAATTTTCAATAGCTATTTTGACATAACCAGAGGGTAAATCAGCTATAAATGGGCCATTTCCCAAATTTCCAGGGAAGCCACCAGCACCACTCGTGATTTGTCCTGTTGGCTCGCAGGCATTGGTCCAAAGCCTTCATCCTGGCACCGCGATGGCCCTGATGGTGCCATGGGGGGTGGATCAACACGGAAAGGTGGTGAATAAAAACACACAAAATAGGAATTGACCAGGAAAACATAGGAAAACCATGTATATGGATTGATTATATGGAAATCCGATGAATTAAGAACCCACAGACATGAAGGTTTTTTAGATCAAGACTGGGTGAAACCCAGCAATTTACATAGCGAGGACAAACATAATTGCAGATGATCAATAACCCACATCGCAAACATGGGGACTAGCAATCTAACCAGTGATTTTCCGCCAAGAAAACCAAGTATAGCACAGTAGCATAGTGGTTGGACGATGTTTTTTTCATTGGAGGATTGTTGAGTTGGACATTTCATATTGCATAAAGTCCAGTCAAGGCTTGGCGGTCACATTTTCACAACATCCATAAACAAATGGGGGCTAAGGTTTTCGCTTGGCTCTAAAAAGATACACCAAATTCTCAATGTTTTTTTTTGCTTGCCACCAATAGAAAAAATCACCATGGCGGATTCATCCGCTAAACAAATACACACATTTTGCCAGTACCCGGCCTGGTAAACTAACAGTTTGCTATTGAAAATATGGCCATAGAAATAGTTGATTTACCCATTGATAGCATGGTGGATCTTTCCATAGTTTTTTGTATGTTTACCAGAGGGAAACCAATAGAAAATGAACCACAAATGGTTTCAAGTGCTAGATCCTTGAGGTCCCCCCCGCTAACGCTATGACGTTGACGTCAGGGATCAAATATTCATCCTACCAGCTCAGGTAAGCGCTGCAAGAAGAGTCCTCTGAATCGTAGTTGTAACCTGCAGTGATGCCGACATGCCGGGCAGTCATGATCATCCCGGGTCTAGGTCAAGATAGGTCATAATACCAAAAAAATGATAGCCCAAAAAATCATCGAATAGGTCTAGGTCTAGGTCAAGATAGGTCATAGATAGGTCATGATCATTTTTTGGGTCTAGGTCATAATTGATAGCCCAAAAAATTATCGATGCAGCAGACCTCAGCCCGGCACCGGCGGCGTATTTCGAGTCGCCCGCTGTGCTGGGACGAATCTCCACCCACTCCACCTGTGGAGGAGCCAGGGAAAAGGCTTGGATTCAAATGGAGATCGACAAATTGAGTTTTTCCATGAAAAAAAACATCAAGTTTTTTGGGATTTCTTTGGATCTACCATTTAAATGGGATTTTAATGGGATTTTCTGAGATTACAATTGGATTTAATGGCATTTAATGGGATTCTAATGGCATATTAATGAAATTTAATGGGATTAGTGAGATTTCATGGGATTTATTAATTTTGATTTTAAGGGATTTCATGGGATTTATTCGGATTGTATTGGATTTAAAGCATGAAATTTAGTGGAATGTAATGGAATGTACAAGCAACTTCGATTTGGCGTCAGAAAGTGGGGGATCAACCCCCAAACAACCATTTAATTGAGGGGGAATGTGATGCGCAACCATGGTATTTTGGAAACTTCCCGTTTTCAGACAAGCCCATGTCAACCTCCGAAACAATGGCAATTGACAATACACAGTTGGGTACCATAGCAGATTGAACTCCGAAGAACGCAGTTGAACTTTTTTGGGGGAGGAGGAGGCACACTGCATAACAATGGATGATATCATCATCATCATCATCATCATCATC
>Ga0126342_10016451_pt1 | contig 12885 bp, 13 predicted proteins | sample Cyp1metagenome_FD_92528 | JGI IMG/M metagenome (GOLD analysis project Ga0126342, IMG submission 92528) | Coral microbial communities from Lord Howe Island, Old Settlement Bay, Australia - Cyphastrea 1 metagenome | ecosystem: Host-associated > Invertebrates > Cnidaria > Coral ... | reverse complement strand
TGTGCAGTGTGAGGTGTGGAGTGTCGAGGGAAGGACACGGTCGGGACAGGTTGTCTTTGAACTATAGGTCATTTATGTTTGGGAAACTTCCGCCGCCGGCTTGCCCGGGTCTATGTTATATACTAGATGATCCCATGGAAAATGATGAAAAATGGAGGGGTGATTTTACCCTCCAGTAAATTAACAACATGACGACCCTGCCATGACTTGGGGGTTGGAAGATGAACGTTTGTTTCCATTACAAATTGGTGATGTTCATATTTTCAGGGTCGATGTTTATTTACCAGAGGGTAGTTCATTTCTATAGTTTGTCTCTATATGTAAAAAATAGTCTATTGGAAAATCTACTATGGGATTGGTTTACTTAGTCCCTGTCTTTTTGGGGGTGTGCGAGAAAAAGGCCGTAAATATATTGAGATACGGCTGTGTATCAAAATGGTACCGAAGTGAACATCGAACTAGCTGGAAAAATGAATGTGCATCCCCCAATTGATGTGGAATTTTGAGGCTTTTGAGCTATCCTCATATCTCCTCAGTCCTCAATCTTGAGATTGGAATGGTCCCAAAGTCATCACATCATATCACATATCACATCTTCATGTTATAGACATTTAGATATTCATAGATGTTGATCCATGCTCAGTACCCCGGGTTGCAACGCTCCGTCCTTGCTTCTTTTGGACTTCTGCGGAGTAGACTGGCCAAACAGGAGCAAATGTGCCTGCGAGCATCGCAAGGTTTACCCCAGTGAAGCCATAGTTCGATGAATTTCCCAACTGGAAACCTCCATGGCTAGTTCCGGGACTTCGCGGCCCACCACGTTTGATTCTTGGAAAGTGGGATCCTGCAAAAAACATCAAAAGAAACATCTCACAGGCTGATTTGGAATCCATGGATCTCTCACTTTTGAGCCTAGAACCTGAGAATACTCCGTCCAACCATACGTGGAAAAAAAAAAAACATGCTAAGGCCCAAAAAAATCGGCCCAGCATTCCACAATCTTCCGCCCAAAATACAGCCAAAAAACAGATGGTCCAATACCATGGTGAATCTTAAATACCTGCCACAAAAAAAACTTATAGCTGGTAAATGGACTAATTTTACATGATTTTACCATTGTTAAAGATGAAAGTCCTAAATTCTCTAACAGCAAAAGATTAAAGATCATTAAAGTCCTAAATTTATCTGTTTTTTTCCTTACCACTAATGTTAAAGACTAAAGTCCTACCCTCTGGTAAACATATAAAAAACTATCGAAAATCACAGTTGTTCAATGGGTAAATCAACGAACTCAATGGGCCATGGCTTCCATAGCTTTTTGTATGTTTACCAGGCCGGGTAAATCATCCAGGTCGACCAACCTTTCGGATTCGCTGAGTGCTGGCACCACCAGAGCCGCCACGAAGAGGGACAACTCCAGGCGGGCGGAAATGATGAAGGACCATGCCTCCGACGCCATGGGAAAAGCCATGGGTCATATCCCATAGGTAACTAATGGTTATAATAATGGCTATATAATGGTTATGATGATTATAATGGTTATCATATCCCCATAATTATGGTATACCCTCTGGTAAAGATACAAAAAGCTATGGAAAATCACCATCTAAAGATAGGTAAATGAACTATTTCTATGGGCCATGTTCAATAAACCATAGGATCAATGGATTGGTTTAAGGGAAATTTGAAACAGGAAAGCCCCATCTTTACTCATATTTAATGGAAAAATCGATGGTTTCCGGTGAAGTTTTCCCTTAAACCAATCCATTGATAGGAAGAAGAGATGGGAAAACCCATATGATAATATGTTGGTCAAAAACATCAGGAGAAATGAACATAAAACAGAAAACTATGGGTGTCATATTGAAATTATGATGGTATATGATGGTGTAATATTGTAATCAGAAAACTGAAAACTAGGAATTATGATGGGTGTAATACCCCATCATATGGGAATGTGATAAATATGTATATATATATATATAGAGATATGATAAGCATAGTATGTAAGTACTGGAAAAAGATGGTAACCGTGGTAAAACAATGTTCATAGTATGAAAAAGTTCTTACACAGATTAAAAAACAGTACGGCAAAATTAACATGAAAAGGATCGGGGTCTCCTGCACATTTTCCATACGATCACCACATCTAAACCCAGTGAGATTTACGGAAGATTCCCATTTGTGTGTATATATACTGGTTGGTGGTTGAGCCATCCCTCTGAAAAATGATGGAGTTCGTCAGTTGGGATGATTATTATTAATATATGGGAAAATAAAAGCCATGTTCCAAACCACCAACCAGTATATATATATGTATGCATGTAATCATGCTTAATCATGCTTAACCATGTATATTGGGTTTACAAACCACTTGCTAAGCGGAACAATGGGACAAATCTTTCACAGGGTATAACTTAGCTTACTTAAACACTTAGAAATGGCAGTATTATGATGTATTATGTCTAGTATGGTTATGTAACAACTTGTCAGGCTAATCCAATCCCTCTTTAAGAACCCGTCAGCAGTTGGTTTAGACATGGGGCTGTGACTCAATCAACATATAGAAAATGGATGAAAATGGTAAGAAATGGATGAAAATGGATGAAAATGGATGAAAATGGATGAAAATAGATGAAAATGGATGAAAATGGATGAAAATGGATGAAAATGGATGAAAATGGATGAAAATGGATGAACATGGATGAAAATGAATGAAAATGGATGAAAATAGATGAAAATAGATGAAAATGGATGAACATGGATGAAAATGGTAAGACATCATTTCCTCGGACGACCAAGAGTGAGGTGGAACCTCCACGTTCCAGCAAGCAATAGAACATTATAGAATCCAAAAAGCTCATAGGATTCAAACTTAAAAATTTAACAGTTGAATCAACAAAAAATGGAGGTGCTTTAAACCAAGCAGCTCGAAATCTAAGCACAAAAAAAATCCAGAGTGAAACCTTGGACTTTGAAGCATACGGAAAAAAAACACCGGCTCAAGGAACGTGTTCATGAACGTATACAATGATGGGTGAAAGTGGTGAACGTAACTAAGCACATATATATACATACATATATATACATATGTGTATATATATATATGTATATGTATATATATATATGTATATGTATCTATATATATGTATATGTATATATATATGTATATATATATATGTATATGTATATATATATATATATGTATGGAACATAAATATCAATGGTATATCATGTGCTGAAACTCAAGTTGTAGCTCTTCATCGCTCCCTGCCGACCCCGGCATCCTGAGTCAGGAAGTCTGCCTCAACCATGGACCTCAGATGCGAAGCTTCCAAGCAGATCATGAAAATCTCAGAGAATCAACACGCCAAACCTTAGATACCCCAGAAAAAAATAATGTTTAGCTTGCCGTACAATACAAATTTATAGCCAAAGGTGAAGCTGCATTCAAGTACCCATTCAAGGTTGACCAGGAATTGCCACAAAAAAATGGTGAAGAATTAACATGACGCTGATCTACTTTCTGTCCTCCGAAAAAAAAAAGTACTGTAGGGGATAAGAAGTTGCATGTTTGACGTTGATATGGAAAACCACCACGTTTAGTGCGTAAACAATTATAAATATTCTATAAACATGGGATTTTCGACAGCTATGTAAAATAACCAGAGGGTGTATATATACATATATACATATATATATATAATTATATATTTGATTATATATCTATATATATGTATATACGTCGATTAGATGGCAAGGGGACCCCTTCAAAGATAGAAAAGTTCAACGTCTTGGACCACCTTCGATCAAACATTTACTCGGTGACTTGCTGCTAAACTGCTTTTAGAACAAATGAACAATGATATTCTAGAGTCCTAGAGTAATGCAATGTCCCGTAAGTCCTCCTAACTAATCCCCCCAAACAAAAGATCTAGCTATGTACACCCGAGTTCAACAGCCACCCTTGGCCAAGCTCCCAGCGTGTCGCTGATATCTGAACTCGAGTTCATTGCTCAGGTGTTTTCGTACGCTGATACTTCGCCTGCAAAGTTCATGTTGGGGATGCATCCAGCATATTTAATATGATACAGTGATATATATATATATATATATACACATAAACCATGTCTTTGGGGGTGTGACGTACATATGCATATGTAAATAGTATATGTATATAGTATATATCCGTATGTATATATGCACACATATGTATATATATATATATATACATACGCGTTTTTGCTGTTTTTAGATCAACGTTTTTTGGCCGCCAGAAATTCTTTGGGCAATGCTTCAGCGGCCGGGTCATTGGGACAATTTCTGAGTTGTTTGATCCCAACTTGTACAACGATCAACAAAGATTTTGAAACTTGGAACCAGGATACTGGATGTTAATGATAATCAGTGAAAAATAATGATCATTAACATTAAAGATCATCAATGATCATTAATGATGATTAATGATAATTAATGATGATTGCTGATAATTAATGGTACTTAATGGTAATTAATGGTAATTAATTGTAATTTATAATGATAATTAATGAACATGTTCATGACAATGGACTAATGAATAATGATAATCTTGTAAATAGTATATAATATCAACCCAATGTTTTTTTCAAACCGCCGGACTCTGCCCCAAAAGAACAACCCACAATTCGATTGGTTTGTGGCTTCAGCTGCGAGTTTCGTTCAACTCTTGGCATAGAAATGGTTGTTGAATCCCGATCTTGGGCTTTGGGGGGCTTTGAAAAAAATGGTTGCGCTCAATTGATGTTGGTCACTTCTCCAAGTTTGGTCAGTTACCCTCTAGATATTTGTTACAGTTTGCCGTTGAAGCCAAGGCCCAGTCCGAATCAGTTGATGATTTTAATGATGATTTGCCACACTGAAAAATGGTGGTTTTCCATGCGTTTCACAATTTTCCAGAGGGTACATCTTTTGGAAAAAAAATGTTAAATAAGTAATCATCAACTACTCATGATTCTAAAATCACCATTTTGGTTGGTTACCCTCTGGTTCTTTATATAACATATCCATACATATCCATGGAAAAGTGCCCATTTTTAGATGATCTTATGATGAATTGCCTATTTCAAAGGGAATACCCTCTGGTAATTTAACATAGCTATTGAAAATGGCCCCTTTATAGTTGATTTACCTATTAAAGATGGTGATTTTCCATAGCTTTTTGTATGTTTACCAGAGGGTATATGTTTGAGAAACCAGGCGGTAGATCTCCCCCATGATAGAAGGTGCCCTACCTCCGCGATGCGGTGGCTGTCTTGATGCAGTAGTACAGAGGATCCTAGGCGAAGTGCCGGAAAGTCATACCTGCTATGCGAATTGAAGGGTGATTTCATGGGATATAGAGGCCACTAGACATGGGGATATACATGGATATACTATATGAATCTATATGAAACTATACGAGTATATATATATATATGAATGTATGATGAGATCCCAAAATTGAATCAGAAACATGTTGTCAAAATTGTAAGTGTCAATTCTCATCCTTTGACTGAGGATATCTTCAGTTCGCCATCAAGACTCAAGGATACCAAGGCCCCCCCCATCCCGCTGGGTCCCGCTGGGTCCCGCACCTCTGCGTAAATCAAAGCTGCCAACTGCTGTGGGTGACAGGCAGCAAGCTGAGCCAAACGTCACGGCCAGCGGCACTGTCAGATTCAGCAACAAGGTGATCCTCAACACAGTGAAATATGTAGTGAAATGCCCTCCAGTAAGCTATAAACATAGATATGGAAAATGGATGAAAATGGCTCATTTAGTTCGATGATTTACCTATCATTTTTAAATGTGATTTCCATAGCTATGTGAGTTACCCAAAGGATACTGTATCTTCTTTTGACATTTTCGGAGGTTTCTTTTGAGAGGATTGGGGTTCGATGACTTTCAATGAAAAAACATCACTGCACGCGAGTGGAGAGAGTGAGTAACCTTGAATTTCACTGCTGGTTGGTGGTTTCAACCCATCCAAGATCGGTATGGAAAGTCAAGAACAGCCAAAAACTGACCCCCCCAATTCATAAAGCCCCCCAAAACAGTGTGCTGAAAACCCTGATGATGTGTCCGATCGTTTGAAACGCCCGTTTTCAGCATCCCAATCCATTCCCAATCCCAAGCCCGGGGTTGGTAACTGTCCCATTTTGGGAATATTGGACATCACCTTATAGTAACCATCTAGTAGACCATATACCCAATCCCAAGCCCGGGGAAAAATCCCGAAAAAGTGGCCATCTCCTCTAAGTAGCTCCGGCTTTGCTGTTCCGACTGAGCCACCTCGCGGCGCGCCTCATAGCAATCCCAAGGGTCCCAAGATGGAGAAGGAATCAATTTCCCCTGGTATCCCCTGGGATACCCCTTCTTTTTTGGAATCTAGACCACTAGGTCTCTAGGGGGGATGAAACATGTTCACCACCTTCGTTGGGCTCATGTCGGTCAGCAAATTTAAGTCTTCATTTCGCACAATGCCTTGGAGGTCAATGATCAAAAATAGATCGAACCAGGAGAAGAAACCACTGATCGAACCAGGTCATGTGTGGTACTCACTTTGGAATAAAAAATAATGAAAACTTAAAAATAAACATGTTAAAACATCTTAAATCCATCGGCTTTTTGAAAGTACTCAAGTTCGGCCCATAGCCACTGAATATCAAACATGGCCTGTCTAAGCTGTCTGCCATACCTCAGGCAATGTTTGGCTCAGTGAAAGTTCAGAACCACAAAAGATGGTTGGAGCATCCACCATATCCACCATTTCTTTGATGCCTTCGAATTGTTTGAAACCTTGCTTTAATATTAGATTGGTTCATTTTGGAGTCCCAAAAACTGGGTATTTTTTTTCCACAAAAGAACGCTTTTTTGAGATCATGTCAATTTGCTCCTAACGAATCATGAATTCGTGATAATCGTGCATATGTTTCCCAGATTATCCTAGTTTCTTCCCGTGATCTTACCAATAAATCACATGGTTTTCTTCACTTGGCTATAAACAAAAACCAGCTTCTGGGGGCCCAAGAAACCTGTCCGAAAACTCTCAAGGATCCCTGAAATTCGGGTGCTTTTTGGGCCAAATAATATATAATATTAGTTATGAGATGAATAAATCAGTTGCAGAAAATTGGGATATTGGATAATTCATGATAATTCAATCATCCAAAAACATGAATTTCATGCTTCATGAGACCCTCCCTCAGAATTTAAGGCCAATTTTAGGTCGCTATGGAAAGACATGTGTGTTCATCATGTTCCTCGCGATTTCGCCATGAATTTCCATGTTACTATGTTTACTCAACGGTTGGTTCTTTAAATAAACCAATGATACCCCGATTTATAAATTCTGGGTAAATTATAATATTTCACTAACCTGAATTGTTGGGCCATTTGGGGATGATTTCCCTTACTAACTATGATTTCCAGTGAGGGAGGACAGTGAGGTCGTTATAATTTACCCAAATACATGATTGTCCCAGAAATTTCCCGGCGAAGCCCTCGTGTTCCATGCTTTGGGGGTGTATCCATGTGTATCCCACCTACTGGATCAAAACCCCCAGTGATCTATGGAATATGACCCCTTTGGTGGGCGCCACCTAGATCAGGACGCCCTTATTTTAAAAAAAAACACAAGTCCCCCTGGTTGGGGCGTGTAAAATGACAATTCCGAATTTCATGTTTTTTTTGAATTTCTGTAAAAATGACAATCTAGAACGTTATAAAATGTGAGATATACTGAAAACGATTTCAAAAACTGGGTACCCCTGTAAAATGCCCCGAAAAAACGGACCCCAGGTCAGCCCACTCCATAAGGTATATTACAAGGGGGATACCTATTACATCCTATTACATATGTATGGGATGAAATATGGGTCATATATACGGATTTCCTAAAATGGGGGTACCCCCAAATCATCCATTTTAGATGGGGATTTTCCATGAAATAAACCATCCAATGCTCGCTTGGGGTACCCCCATTTAAGGAAACCCCCATATGGATTATGAACCACTTACATCTTTCCATGGTTATGTTAGTCATAACCCAGACCTCGACACACCCCGGCAATGGCGAAGGCACCTCTTCACAGTCGGCATCGATCTCTTGCCGTTCCTTCGCCAACTTGTCGCTTTCCTCGCACGCAGATGATGGTGGGAGATCAATTCCAATAACTCTGGTTTATAGATGTTGATAGGGGGTTTACTATAGTTGATGCGGTATATTTATAAAATTTTATAAAACAACTTACAACCGGGGTGGGCCCACGTTGCAGATGAGCTCAAAATCCTTGCGGGTTGATTAGAGGGGATGATTTCTTGTTCAACTGCGAAGGCGCCCTCATCAGTCAACACTGATGGGTAAGTTCCTTAAGGATGGCCAAAGCCCTAAATGTTGTGAACAGCTGACTTAATGGTGCTTAGTAGGGAATGGGGGAATGGGATGATTGTTAATCAGTAATTATGGGTCATTCCCAGATTCCCGAATAAAAGCACCAGTAAGTTGAAGCTCCCTTTTTGGGAAATAGAAAAAACATGAAAAAACATGAAAAAACTGGATTGGATACTATGAGAGACATATTGATGCCCTTTAAGGCCCTTTATCCCAGGATGCCCCATGTTTCGGAGCTTTGTTTCGGGTAAGGTTTGGCCGGTATGTGTCAAATAAGGTTCCACATGTCTGTTCTAGATTTGCAATTACCAGAAAAAAAAGCCTGTTGAGAGTATTGAGGATCCAGTGACTAGCCAAGTGCAATCAAGGTTTGAATCCAGCCCCACATGTGCCAAGGTCAAAACTCATAGAGCATGGTCACCCATCCCACAATAGGAATCCTTATAAATCATATAAAAAGTCACTGTTGGGTTGATGACCATCCCTTTGGAAAACCCATTGCGCCACTGCAAAGCTGGTTTTTTGCTTCGGACTGCAATGCACCGAGGTCTAAGCTTCCACTAAAAATCCACTGGCAAAATAAGTATGATGCCCTTTCACACCAAACAACAGTGGCAGTGGCTGGTTCGCTCGCACCAAGTCTGTCAAAGGAGACTCTGCATCAAGATCATGACCGCCGTAAATATCATAACCAGCCAGCAGCCTGAGTTTTGGCAGCAAAACGCTACTGCAGCACATATAAGCACGAATCTGCGGGAAGTCTTGGTCACCCAGCCGCAAGCCCTTGTCATTTTTTGTAATTGACACACAAACTTATCGAAGGGACCTCGTCGTCTTCTTGGAAAAAGCACGTAAGGAAGCATTCCATCTGGTAGCCATCGAAAACCACTGTTGTCTGGTCTGTGGAAAGAGGCCAGACAACACGGTTGTGTCCTGGGAAAAGGGTCTTCACCTCGTCCTTGAACGTCAACTTCTTGAAGGTCACATGGCCGTCAATGGTGTCAGCCGCAAGGGCCTTAACAGCTTTGAAAAAGGCCAGCACCTCGGTGAGCTCCTGGAATTGGACTTCGCAGCATAGGGTCACATCTGGAATCATCTTGAGATCTCCTAAGCCAAGACATCTCCAGAGCCCGGAACTTTGCCAAGCACCTGGCAGATGTTGCCATGGGCCTTCGGCCTTCGTCATTCGTCTGCATGTGTCCACTGCAGTCCTCAGGGCATGAGAAGCCGCTGAAAGCTCTACCCTCTGGTAAACTAACATAGCTATTGAAAATGACCATTTATAGTGGATTTTCCCATAAACAATGGTGATTTTCCATAGCTATTTTGACATAACCAGAGGGTAACACCGTGGTATTCAATGAAAGATCCAGCACGTGCACTAAAAGTGCGTCCCTCAGCTCATGAAGCCGCATGGCAGGGTTTCAAACAAGGCAGCTGCTGAAATTTGCAGCGTGGATGAGAACTCAGAATGGTTAAAAAGGCTGAAATGTCTGGGATTTGGCATGGAAACTGCATGACTTGTCGCCCAATGATGGGTTCATTTCTCCTTCTGAAACCATTGTTTTGAGCACAAATACGACACTTTCACGCTTTCAGCTTGTTGGAACTTGTCACAATGCCAAAGCCATATTTTGACGGCCACGCTGCGTGACACTCGATCCCCCTTGGCCAAAACACAGCATACGCCAATTTAAAAACTTCATTGTAAGAATCATTGTTTGTACTATACATCTCAATACTGGATGCAAATGATGGTCACATCCAAAAGGAAGCCCCAAATCATGTCCGCATGTCCGTAATGAAGCGACTACGTGTGAATCACGGAGCAACCAAATCATGCGTTGCTCCCGGCTCCCGCGTGTCATGACTTGAAAACGTTTGTGGTAAATTCCTGAAAGGTCTGCGGGTCAATCAGGCGTGTGTTTGTGTGCGTGTGCGCTGCTGCTCCGTTGCACACAAGCAATCAAACAACACCTGTGCGTTTGCTTCACTCTGAATGGCCCACTCGTGTTTTCCCTCTGGTAATTTAACAGTTCGCTATTGACAATGGCCATAGAAATAGTGGATTTTCCCATTAAAAATGGTGGATCTTTCCATAGCTATTTTGACATAACCAGAGGGTTGTCATCTTTCCAGTGATGTTTTGCTCACCCAGGAGCTCGGGTCTACCTTCCCATGTTTCTTGAGTCGGAACCAGATCCAAAATCTGATTTGGTTACCCTCTGGTTATGACTCACATAGCCATGGAAAATCCCCAAAATAAATGGAGGTTTCTAGCTGAGAAAATCATCTATTTCTATGGGCCATCTATACCATGGCTATGTTAAATAACAAGAGGGTATTTGGTTTTGTCCCAAAAGAAACTTGGGGGATAAAAAAGCAACTTTGATTGTTGGTCACAGGTTCCTTTCTTTGCCAGAAATTGGGCGGTACTCTAAATCCACAAATTTTCATAGATCATATTCCATCGTATTCCCATTATTCTTACCCTCTGGTAAACTAACATAGCTATGTTAAAATAACAGAGGGTACATTCTGCCGATGTCCCTGTCATATTCCCCCGTATTTATAAATGATGTTCCCTAAAAATTTCCCGATGATATCTCCGAATCATATCCCCAGGATGTGCAAAAATATCCCTTTCATATCACCATTGTATGCCAAAAAATGTCCCGATCATGTCCCCGGGAAATCCTCAGCATATCCTCATCATGTGAAATTTTGTATCCCCAATATACCCCACATCATATCGCCATCATATCCCCATGTTCATTGGTTAAATCTACTATCTCTTTGTGCTTATATAAACAAGTGGTGAAAGTGGCTCTGGTGGTCCTCGCTCTTCTTGCTCAACAAATCTTCCAACTCCTTAGACATCAGGAGCCGATCTTTATCAAATGAGCCCCAAGACCCTGGTGATTAATGGGGTAAACCCAATGCAAACCTCTAGTGGGGATGGTGTCTTGTTGGTTTTACCACATTGATGGCTATAAAAAAGGCTAAATCGACTGGTTAAATGGGGATTAGTATGGATTACTGGCTTAGTAGTGAACTTAATCATGTTTAATAGCTAATTTGATTGGGATTGTGTTGATAATCCAGCATGGGAATGTCGGCTGCAAGCAACCAATAGAAGGCAAACCCTGCGACAACCACGTCAACGGGCTTATACAGGTATTTCGTAGTGGACTAGAAGACTCCTCACAGAAAATTGCAAATATAATATATATATATATATATAACAAAAACTAGTCATCAAGCAGGCTGAGTTGTGAGGATTGCTCAAATGAGAGGATTCGTACCCAAGACAATATTTTCGTAAAGTCACCTGCGAAATAGGGAAAGTCACCGACACATTCCCTGATCTTGACAGGACCAGCCCTGGTGTTTCACTTATCAGCATGGGAGACGAACCAGCCAAAAGGACCTGTTCAGAAAAACATTCACAATTTGCATGTACCCAACCTGGTTTATCAACAGTTAGCTATTGAATAAAAATGGCCATTGAAAGTTCGTGGATTTTCCCATTAAACCATGGTGGATCTTTCCAGTTCGTTATGGGACAGTTTACCAGGCCGGGTACCATGCTGCCATATGACACAGGATATGGTATCGGTGGAATCCCTGCCGTCCGACTGTGTAAAACACGGCTCCTTTAAAGGTCGTTGATCACCGAGTCTCATTCATTGTTGGTATTTGGAAGGGGCTACAGCAGACACATGATGTTTTCACGAGTACCATGTTTGTGTGTGTGTGTTTGTTCAATTTTTTCCTTTGTTCACTCGAAGTTCAACCCCTTCAGTGTTCTTGGCAGCGCATGCCAGCCTAGAATCATAAGACATATATACAACTAAACTACCATCAGAAGGTGAGCCAGCTAGTGGACCCAATCTACAAATCCGAAAGTTCTTCAAACATCAAGCTGTGTTGGTTGAATCCCAACGACACTTGTGAAATGCCTATTGTTGTGGGTGAAATTCTTCAATTCGAGAGGAATGTCCCATTTCACCCACATCAAACAGGAGCTGTCAACCAGTCTCAACCACATCACCGCATTTTCTCGGTCTGTAGATAGCAACCCTGGTGTTGCAGTTGAAATCTCCATTCGTAATATTCCATCATATCTCATATTGACCGTTAATATATCCCACATGTTTCCCCATCATGTCGCTATGATTTCCCATTTCACTCCCAGCTAGCTGTGTAGGACCGTTTTCCGTGGCTCTGTGAAATTCTCCATAGCTATGCCATTCAGAAATGCCATGAAAACATTCCATGAAAACATCCCATGAAATCCATTCATATTCTGTTCATATTCCATTAACATCCCATAAAAAAACATCCCATCAAGAATCGCGTTTTTTTCTTACTGGTGCGTTTTACGTAGGGAATGGGGGTTGCTGGGGGTTGCTGGGGGTTGCTGGGGGTTGCTGGGGGTTGCTGGGGGTTGCTGGGGGTTGCTGGGGGTTGCT
>Ga0126342_10016450_pt1 | contig 12886 bp, 15 predicted proteins | sample Cyp1metagenome_FD_92528 | JGI IMG/M metagenome (GOLD analysis project Ga0126342, IMG submission 92528) | Coral microbial communities from Lord Howe Island, Old Settlement Bay, Australia - Cyphastrea 1 metagenome | ecosystem: Host-associated > Invertebrates > Cnidaria > Coral ... | reverse complement strand
GAATCAGGTAACGGGGCTGGCCGCCCTCCCCTTTACTTCGTAAAGTAAAACTCAAGGTAGCCCCTCTGGAGCTACCTTTCGTGACTAGCGATGGCAAACACCCTAAACTTTAAATGTGATGTACCATCCAGGTGTCAAACAGGTCCGAAAAGGGAGAAACGACCATCAAACATCGCTATTTTATGCTATTTTCATAGGGAACATAACATTAATCAACCATCATTTCTTTTGTTGCCCCCTGACTTTTCAGGTACAAAACACCAGGAAATGGACACTCACCCAGTTTAGACTATTGCAAGGAACCAAACAGCGGGGGCTTCTTGCCTCAAGAAGTAGGTTCACATTTGCCTTTTTTTGCGTGATAGAGTTTACCCCACAGAGCTAGTAGCAGGAATATAAATCAGCAGTAACCAGCAACATGACCCAATCACAAATACTGCAACATCGTTTGTATGGCCTTTGCAGCCTCTTCCAAAAACGGTTTTGCATTTGCACCACCCTTGGCAGCCAGTTCTGCTAGCCATGCCTAGGTGGCTGTGGTTGCTGCATGTTGCGCATTGCACAGTGGTGCATGGGGTGTCATTCTGGGGGTTTGACCTGATCGACAAGTCCGCCTGCCCAAAAACAGAATCGTGCATTGATTCAACAAATCAAAGTGTGACAATTGAATCACCTCCAGGCGAAGCAGCTACATGTCCATTTTTGCCATGGCTTCCATTGGTACCGTTCATGGCAGTCAAACTTGGTTGGTAATGTTAGTATGTTGGTGTGCCGAGCTTCTCCTCCAAGCGATCTCTCAAAATACTAAAAACATATTCTGACAATTTCCGACACCTGTATCTGCACAATGATACGACCCACTACTTTCAAAACATGCAAAGGAAATCACACCTTCACAGGATGTCCGAAATCAATGCCAAAGTGCGACTGCAATTTCATTACGTGTTTGACTCTTGTCTTGATCTAACTGCTTTGAGCAGGTCTCACAATGGTATGCAAAAAATGCCCGCCCCGCCCCCCCCCCCAAAGGACATCAGTTGCATCTGCACTTCTACACACACACACACAGGATATATCCAGAAAATATCCATGGAACCTTCAAAAATGATGATGATATAGAATGATATAGAACTAAACCGCCAGTTTCTTTCAAGCATGCAATACTCGCCGCAAGTTCATGCGTGCAAGCCAGTCCGCTGAGACGCTTGAATTATAGCGCTGCACACCTACACTACACGTCAATACACTAAATGCCATGCACTCAAGCACCTTCAACAACATGACAAAACTTATCAAACCGTATCAAACCATATCAAACCATTGAACTTGATCATTGAACTTGATTATCACTTCCAAAGTGTACGAAGACTTTACTATTAAGTCAGGGGCCTGTGTTGAGACACTAAGCGGCGGTTGCACTTCACGCACGGCATTGGACTTCTTTGTAGCCCTTCTGCTTTGCAGTACAAGGCTTGTCGTTGACAGTGGCTGAGCATCATTTCATTGTGCTACTCAGCTGGTGCGGAAATTTCAAATCAGATCAACTCAAGGTAAAGCCACAGCAATGCCTTAGTAATCTTCAACGATTTTGGACTGGTCACAGAGTTCAAATGATCTGCAAGAGTCTGTAGTGTACATGTCTAGAACAGAATCTCAACACAACGTTTGTGTCTGGCCCATGATGCACCCTCTCTCGCTTTCTCTTCCTCTCTCTCCCTCTTCCGCTCACTCAAATAACGAGCCGCCGACAAGAGGAAGCAGTGCAAGCACCGCACTTTGTCTTGCAGAACCTTCGGAAGTACCTGGACCAAGACCAACTGGACCAACTGGACCAACTGGACCAACTGGACCAACTGGACCAACTGGACCAACTGGACCAACTGGACCAACTGGACTCACTTCTGACTGTGTTTCAACCGTTGCAGCAGCACATTTTGCTGGGCATCAATTTCCTCTGCTCTGGGAGTCTGACGCATTGGAAGCAACTCCACCAGGCCGAAGCCTTCCAGAGTACCTTGCAGGAGCCAATGCAGAATTAAGGCAATCTCATGGGATCTACAATGACCTAAATGATTTAAATTTAAATGATTCTAAATGATTTTAAAATATTTTAAATGATTCTAAATGGATCTAATGATCCATTAGAAATATTCTGAAGGCACCTTACGTATCCTATCCTTACGCCACTTTCAATCTGCATTGCGGCAGTGGCACGGTTGGCGTCTGCGATCCTTTCATCTTCCTGGTCATTTCGAATTCGGGTAATGAAACTCCAAGTGGTGGAGTTGGGTGGATACCTCGGAAAGGCATTGCAGGCGATAAAAAAAACTCCGCCACATCACCATGCAAAGAACACCAGGGCTGAAACATATCGAAACATCTTGAAACAAGATGAAACAAGTGCCCAACCCAGGATTGTTCACATCTACCTCAAGCGTGTAGTTGTTTCGGAGGAGACCTGCAACAGTGGTGAAATTGCTCTGGGAGAAGCAGCACTGACCATCCCCAGCCTGCACCGTCTGGGAATCGAATGCTTACTGTTGCATTGTCGTAGCCCCTGCAGGTCATACCTCCCGTTCGGACTTGGGAGATCCAGACCAAAGGATACCAGGTCGGAAATAACACACAATTCAAACAACTTACTAAAGATTACAGATGAACATATATAGATTATTATAGACCTTACAGTACCTCTTTGCATCTGTATTGCATCTGTATGGCCGCTTCTCTCACTGTTGCAACGGGCAAACCAGGCAGCGGCCTTCCGGTGGAAAAACAAAGCCAACGTCATAGCCTCTGTTGCTGGTTGGCTGCTCGACCTGATTGCCTTGGACAGATTGGAGCGGAGCTCTTTCTACCCCACTGGGTTGCTGAGCTGACACCCATGCTGCAGCATGGCATGACTTGTCATCGATATGGGTATGTCTCGAAATTGGGCACCCCAACATACCCCAACCATCAATATCATCATCAAAATATATCAACATATATCGCTGTATCACTATATCTATCAGACACCATTGAGATCCGTTTTAGGGCATCCCCATTTTCAGACACACCAAGGTGTCGCTCAGATAGAGACTCAATCGAAGTCGAAAGCCATCCGTGCAGTTCACTGGGAAGATGAAGCCATCAGGGCCAGACAGCACCTGGAAGGCAGCAAGGACAACACTGGGCTCGGCCTATGAGGCTTTCTGCATCAAGAGGCATTGTTTAACTTGACTTTGCACCACCTTCAAGATTTTACAGCTGTGCTTCACTGCTAGACTTCAGCTCCCACTTTTGCATCTTTTGCCAAGCGAGCATTCTTCTGGTCTGTGGCAGTTCTGGGGCTTCTTCACCCGGAGCATCTTGTAAGGCTCATCTGCAGCTATCAGCCTCCGTAAAGGCAGAATTTCCACTTGGGTACAGCTCCCAAGTGCAACTGCAAGGCCATGGCGTCTCTGCTCCGGCAAGAAGATCTCCACGTCTGGAAGGTGTTCGTCAGCAAATTTCGTGGCTTCTTCCAGGGTCTCCAAATGAATTTCCCAGGCAGGTCGTTCTTTGACAATCAAATCTGCAAAGGCCGGCCCTCCGCTGCATCCCAACCTCCCTGGGTCCACTGCGAAGAAGTGCCCACCAGGCATCAGCACGTGATCCAAGGTAGACAGCAACGAAGGAAACAAGCCGGAATCGTAGAGAATGTCGCTGCCAATGACCGTGTCGAAGTCTTTCACTTCCCCGCCTGGCCAAACACACAAATGCAAAAACTCCCAATGTCTCAAGTGATATGTAATTCAAATCAAGCCACAATGACTGGATGAAGCACGTTGGCTTGGAATTACTGAAGTCAACTTTCGCAAACTAAACTAAATTAGTGTCAACTCCTAACAGGGCAGCCTCTCTCCTGAACACTGCTCCAGTCAAGTGGAATGCACTGAAGGCATCTAGAGTCAGGATTGAGATGCATATTGCCCTGCAGAGACTCAAGCACTGGTCCAGAGCGATCTGACAACACCACCTCGGGATGACATGGAATGCCAGGCTCAATGATGAATTGTCCCAATTATATACAATACACACACACACACGCACACACACACACATATATATATATATAGTATAATATACAGATATATAGATATAATTTTATATCCAATTATCCACATGTGGGATCATGTGGGGCTGAATTTGGGAATGGATACTTCATTGGCTCTCATTGAATATTCGCCCGCACTGAGCATATGCAACAATTTAGTCCTCGCAGTCTGGTAGTTCAAAAATGTTCAAAATCTGACTCTCAGCGTCTTCAAGTAAAAGTGAACCTGTTGGCAGTTTGAACTCAAGTCTCCCCCATGCCACACCTCAGCTGCTCCCAGTGTGGCTGCCACCAGCCCTGCTGTTCCCAAGCCACTTCCAAGCTCTAACACACGCTTGTCCCGGAACAGTCCCGATTTGATCTGCTCCAAGCACATCCATGCTGCGAGCACCTTACATTTTCGGAATATCAAGACATGAAAAACGACAAGTGTAAGTAAACTGACAGCTCAAAACACCTCAAAACAACTCAAACCAAGACCTTGGAAGCTTGGAAGCTGTTGCCAACAAAAATAACGTAAATCTCTGGAAAGTTCTGAGATGTTCTGAGTGGCCGCACCAGGCCAGATCCCCACAGCATCTCGCCCTGCTGCAGGTTCCCTCCAGGTCTTGCCTTTTTGGACTTGGTCGGGCACTTCTCCGCAAGGCGCAGGCAGGATGGTCGCTCCATTCCTGGCTCGGCAACTCATCCCTGGAGAAGCATCACATCACCAAATGATACCGTACTAGTACGGGTAGGTGGGGAACCTCCTGGCAACAAGAAATGCAAAAGACGCACTTCGTGCATCCAAGACTCCAGGGAAATGCAAATCCAACAACTCTGCTGCAGAATTGGCTCCAAGTGCTTCAGCTTGGCGCTTTCGAAGAGCTGGCTCTGGGTTGTCTGGTTGAGGGTGGCTGTCTTCCTTGCCAGATTGGATAAACTCTTTGGGCTGGCATGCCAGCTCTTTGCATGCAGCTTCCAGAATCGATTGGGCCGACAGTGCCGACATGGGACTCCATTGCCCACCCAAAATTCAAGTAATTGAACGGCAAACCGTGGCAAAACTGCAAGTCAGGTAGACAGTCATTGCATGTCATGTCATGTCATGTCCAGATTGAAAACACAGACCAGACATCGCATGTCATATACTATCCGTGTCATTTCATTGCGTCACTCGAAGACAAAACACATCTTTATATACTTCTGAGAGACTTAATTCATCTATTGCATTGTCACAGGGAGTTGCGAAATGTAGTGAAGGTTCTGCCACTGATCGGTATGATCCCTACTTTGTTCTTTGCATGTTATTTGCTTTTTGCTCCAGTTCTAATCCATACGACTGCCGACTCTACTCGTGGTCCAATCCATGCGACTGTTTCCATCTTTTTTTGGCACAGCCTGGGCCTTTGAAGCTTGGCAAATATCACAGGCAAGCAATATATGGAATCATGGGTTCGGCAGGTTTTATCGTGTTGTATTATGTTGTATTACAGGATTTACATGGATTTACAGCATTGTAATCTTTCCGTCTTTTCATTTGCTATAAACTGTGGTATCTTGGAGTTCCATGTTGAACTTGGTCAATTCCGGGCTTTACCATCTGCAACTCTAGAGTAAGGTCAAGCACCAGCTCGTTGCCAATGTCCGCTTGGTTCAGGATAGTGGACTGCACGAAAACCACTCGCAGCGGGTTCAGCTGCCCAAAGTATGGGAACGTGGCCTGAATGTCCACCTGGCCGATGCCCTTGGATGGCTACTTTCAATAAGGTCAAGAATAACAACTAACTAGTACATATTAGTACATCATTGTAAACCTATGTAAATCTAGTAATTGGTTGGCAAGCATATAATATCATATAATATGCAAAAATCAAACGCATTCCATCATCTGGTCAGTAGCGCCAGGCGTGTAGAATTGAACTGACAGTACCTATTGGAATATACATGAATAATCCATGAATCACTGGCCATCTCAGGAACCTAAATTGGAGGTACCTACCATATATAAGGCCTATATAAGGCCTATGTTTACGGGAATATCCCCAGAAAATATGGATCCTGAAATTACCATTGAATGAATCTACGGGGATCTACGGGGACCTTTGGCGACCCAAAGGTGGACCAAAAAAAGGTGGCTCCGCTAAATCTGCCCGGCCTCCAGTCGTCCCGTGATGTCAAAGCTGTCCACAAAGTCGCGCATGTCCAAGGTCTTGGCCAAAGGACCTGCTGTTTCCACATGGAAAACCCGGCGACGCCGTCGGCTACCCACAACAAAAAAGCATTTGAGGAAACCTCCGCATGGAACTATTTCTGAGAATTTGGACATCAGCATCTTATTCTGCTCAAAATATGCTCAACATAGCACTCTCCACTGAACTTCTGCTTGAAAAGGGCAGTGGCTTTTGGATGCTTTTGGTGTGACAAAATTAAGACTCCATTCCACCATTGGAAGCTTGCGATTTCGTCCTACTCTGCATGAAACTGAGATCAAAACTGATGATGCGGAAGTTCCAGTAGTTCTGTTGCGGTGTGAACTCTGGGTTGGACCTGAGAAAGTTCTGATCAAGTTGAAATGAAACAGAGGGTCATACTGTAGTAAGATGAAAGCGATGTCCGTTGTCGGGTCACCTACACAATTTGTATCGGGTTTCATCCCCGAGTGTTGGACACGTAGACGAAGAGTCTGAAGGGCGAATTTGGAGCCAACGGGTCGGACGTGTCCATGGTGAACTCTGCAATATTATTTTCCCTCACCTTCGAAGCGTGTTCTCGCGGCAAGTGCGCGCAAGTTTGGATTGGTCCCACAGGATTAGAATCAAGGTACTGACAGGCGAACCATCCCAATGCCCAAAAACACTAACAGAAAAACATCGGCATGTCTCATGGCTTTATTTGTCCGCATTGCGTTGGATTGTTGGAACAAAAAACCTGCTACACAAAGCACTGAGGCAAAAACATAGCACGTAGTCGTGTTGGCAAGCCCATCATCAGTGCTAAAGAAAGCACAGGTGAACACAAAGCCTCAGGGAATTGAAACTGTCTGTCCGGCACAACACGCACAGAATGCAGCAGGTAGAATCTAATGGGCAGAAGCTCCCTGAGTTCCGTTGCCATTTGGCGCGGTGATCTCAATCTTGGAACCTCCAGGAATGTACTTGTCACTCATGATGTAGAACCTCAGGACGCACTCCTAATATCTCCTAATCACATTTCATATCAAAAAGTAACCTTAAAAAAACACTATAAATCACTCTTCTAAGTTGAATTGAGACTACAAGCAACCTATGGAAAGCCAGAACGCCGGCATAAAGGCTGATTGCCGGACTTTTCGCACCATTTGCAAATCTTTCAGAGTGGCAGAGAGCAGATCTCAGGTAGCAGCTCCAAACGATGAAGTGGCAGTAGCGTGGTGGTGTCGGACGGAGTGACACGAACTTCCTGCGCCGTGGCTTAAAATTGTTACATCCAATCCCGTGGTATTGGGCAGTCGCCGGCCTTGATTTGCTCCAAATCGAAGCCAGGAACACTCCGCCTTTGCAAACGAGGTCAAATGGATGAAAATGGAGCCACCATGAGCCACGTAATGCACTCCCTGTTCAGCACAAACAACCACACCCATCTAAAATTCAAGTGCAGGACCGCAAGTGCAAGATCACATCGTTCTGAAGTGTTTCGAATCTCCACACCTAGAAGCATCTGTACAAAATACGGATGCTCTTAAATCATCCATGCCAATCTGCATGTGCACATCCAAGCAAAAATCAACTCAACCACTTAAAACATCAAACTTAAATCTATTTATATCTATTGCATCTTTCCATAACCATGGATCAATGCTCAAGTCCTCATACTCATCCAAGTTTCTGATAGCATGCATGTGGACTCGTTGTTGAGCAAGACAGAACCCCTGGATACCCCTGGGTCTGCGGCGTTGTCAGCCGAAGGCGGTGTGCGCAGTGGATTCGTCAGGGCAAATTCAAAGGCAAAGTCCAAACCATAGGACACCTCTTGCTCGATGGTCATCTCTACATACCACCTGCCAAAGGGATCCAAAGGGGTTGAAAGAGGCCTCTGGCGAGCCAGCCTCTGATTTCATGGGATGGGCTGATGGCAATTCAATGCAATTCAGGTAGCTCAGGAGCCCACTGGCCACTTGCTGCATCATAGTGGTCGAAGCAGTAAGTTCCAGATGGCAGCGACAAGTACGAGATCTCAGGTGCTCCAAAGCGCCCCCACGCATATCCCACAGGGATCCAAAGTGCAAGTTGGTCCGGGGATGTCAAGTGTCATGGTGACGTCACTGTCTTAGTTCATCTCGGTTCCCGGCTGTGGTGGGGAATGGATTCTTCACCAGCTCTCGGCCCACATCGTATGACAAGGAAAACAAATTCAATGATGTTCCGCAGTCCTGCGACAAACGAGGAATGTCTGCCCAGGGCCGAAGTGCGTTGGGGAGCATCAATGCACGGAGAGTTTGGGATGAACCCCTACCATGACCTGCAAATCCATTCCACAAATGTCTGAGGCGGCAACATTTGCTGTCAGAAGCTACAGCTATACAAGAAACATGAGGATATCAACAAATGTCATGTCTGTTGAACGAATCGAAGGTACAGTACAGAATCTGGAAATCTGCAGCATCCAGAATGCTTTGATGAAATTTGTGCGTCCCCTTGTCGAATTTCTGAAGCACGAAACCGTGGTTACTCGCCAAGATTTGCTGGTCACACTCTATGACGACTCGCTGCGGCATGTCCGGCAATGGCTGAAACGTCGGAGGCAGCCAAAGCCGCATTTGACTCGTCCTTGGATTCAAATCGAGCATGGCACATGTCGCACATGTCTGAGAATGGCTACTCAGCATGGCTCAGCACCCAGCTGCCCAGTTTCTAGACTGGCTTTTAGAGGACTCTTCAAGTTGAACCAAATGCCGACCTCAGAAGTTCAGAAAGTTCAGCTTTGCGCAGGACAGTGGGTCTCTTCACTTGCAGGATTTTCCACATCGATAAATCATTTCCAGGTGTTGAAAGCTACTGAAAGCATTGCTCGGCCATGTCACATGAGGCTCTGACCACGTTCTGTGCCAGTGGTGACAGCACAGTCCCAGTGACATATGCGCCTGAAAACTCGCCAAAGATCTTGAAGCCAGTGACGTTCAGGTTCACGTTCAGCCTGACACGACATGCAGTGTTTTGCCTCAAAGGCTCTGAACATTCGCACATTAAGAGAGTGAGCGGTCGCAATTTCTGGGTTCTAAAGAGGTAAGGAGCGCACAGAACGTCTGTTCCAGAAGACAAACTGAAAGCTTCGAATTTCCAAACCTGGGACAGTCGCTGACTCTGAGAGGTCCCTGATCTTGTGACATATCCTGATTATCAAGCACATGTTTCCAACATTACCTGATAGTTGAAGTGAAAAACAAGTGGGTTGCACCGTACAGTCTGCCTTGCTAAGCAGATCTAAGCAGCCTGATTGAACTGCACTTGGGGCATTCATGATCCAAAGGATCGTGGCAAAATCAAGGTTCTGGTTGGTTCGAGTTGGATAAAACCAGCCCTCAAGATGGATAGGTCGGTGATGGGTAGGGTTCCTATAGAGGACCAGGGGGTAAAAAGAAGGAAAAAGGGAAGACAAGCCTGGAAGACCATTTGCGCATTTTCCAGCATGACGTCAACACTGGCAGCAAAACTACAGTATACAAACATTTAAAAACACACACACACATACGCAAAATCTTACGAGGGCCTTTTCCAAAGAATTGCAGCCAAAAACATTCCAGCACTGCAGTGGCTTCCGGGAAGGAAAGTCACCAGGAAAAATTGGCTGAGTTCAGCACGTTGTTGGCCCTCGTTGGTGATATTTCTGGGTTGCTCAGGCCCAAAATGATAACCTGAAGCAAAGAGCTCTGAGTTCTGCCTTTTCTTTCCCTGGAATTTCTGTTCCCCAAGCTTCCCACCAGTGGCACGTTGGCTGGGTAGCCTTCTTCGATGGCTTCTAGCCTTGGTTCAGTGCACATTTCACGTGTCAGAAGTTTATGATTAGCCCAGCCAAGAGCTGACCCTTTCTTTACGACCATTTTCTACCATGGATATCCATGGATCAGTTTGTTCTCTATGAAGCCATCTCCAACCAAATCTCATCAAAAGTGCTCAAAAGTAGTCAACAGTATCAACACACCAATCATCCTGTCACATCCCGTCCGTCACCTTTTCGATTTGCCATGCTTGATGCTTCTGAAGCATCCGAAGGTACCCCAACAACGCTTGACGCTCGCAGTGCGGGCTCCGGTCATGATCAACAAACACCGGAGTCAGGAGCGAAGCCATAGCCATAGGGGCCATAGCTCGCTGGAAATCTTCTCCATCCTCCTCCAGATCCTCCAGGTCAGAGCGCCCCTGCCTTCGTTGGAAACAAACTTGGGACGAGGAATCCTTTGCGACTCCGAGACCGAGAACTCCCGCAGTCCAGGTCACCAAGGTCTTCGCTGCAGCTTCCCGTGAAAACACTGCCCCGCTGTACTGCAATGCACTGTGGGCTTGAAATTGGCCCAGATTTTTCCATGGAATGGAAGAATCACTTTGGGAGGTGGCAAACGTGCCATGGTCATCGGAAGAAACACGCGAACGAAGAAAATGAGTCAGGAAGTGCTGCCCGAGACTTGATTGTTTTTGCAACTTGGCAGTTTGCTCTGGACTTCGCCCCGCATGAAGGCACAAGTGTCTCAAGGCAAAGAACGCAGGGATGTAGACCACCCGATGAAGCATTGTGCGCACCTTTTCTTGCACTTCTGCTTGATCAAGTATAGATTCAAATGATTCTAGAATAAAGCCTTGATCCTCAGGCGCTTGCATCGTTTCTTTATTCTGCGCTGAGTAGATCTGGACAGCCTTTGTTTCAATCCAAAGCTCTGTGCCAGCGATGAAGTCTGGCATCCTTAGGTAGCAAAAGATTTACAGTAAAAGCAAAGCCAGGTGTGAACAGTACCAAATCAAACACAAAAGGCACGTTCTTGTACTCTTCCTGTCCCTACCCTGTGAAAAATCTGCATCCAAGACTCTGCAAATGATTGGAGCTTGCTTCGCTTGCTTGCATGATGCTTCGGAAGCTCAGGGAGTCAAGATGAAGCCGTTCTTGCTCAAATAGAGTTAGCATGGCCAAAGATTGGGTCCAGCACAAGGCGCGATCCATCCCATCAAGAACAGAGTTAAGGACAGTTGGAGTTGGTTCTACCTTCTGCAGTTTTGCAAATTCAAGAAGTTGAAGGGATTTTGTCCATTGCTCACCTTTGCCACAAGCGCTGACCCCGATGCCAATGGTAACGAGATCAGGCGCAAGCTTTCTCTGCTGTGCTTGAATGCCACTTTTTGCCGGTTGAGCAAGGTCTGGAAGGTTAAAGAAACACAATGTCCGTTGCCAAAGCGTTTTTCCCGCATCATGGTCGGGCATGCCCCCCGCCAACAAATCAACAAAATCAGGATCATCAACAGCTCCCTGGCACCCTGCCATTGCAGCACCCACCATTGGCATGGTCAATCGAATAGGGAACCAGTGAAAGCCATGAATCAGGGCCAATGCTCTGCCCCACTTGCGGCCCATGCTGCAGGAGTTCAAAGCTGCACCAAAGCAAGGAGCATTGAGCTGCAGGGATGCAAGGTCTAGTGACTGGATCAATGTCAATGATGTTTTCCAGTTCGCACTCTTCTGGCACGCATTCAAACATGCACCAAATGCCACCACGTTTGGTGCAGTGCTTGACCACATGCCACACGACAGGGACTGAAGGGCACTGCTCCATGCTGAGCCAAAAGCGTTGGCAGCAGTGCCATAGGTGACTTCACTGGGTTCTATAGCCAAACTCCGCATTCTTGACAACAGGCCCCACACCAATGCTTGCTGGAAATCTCCCTGCAGGTTTGCCATGGCTGAATTGAAGGAAATCTCATCTACGTTGTCAACTAAAAGGAGATCCAAACTAGCTCTCCATCCTTCCAAGCCCGCACTGGTGATAACGACATTGACGCACTGCGCATCAGGGCTGGGGCTTCGAGGAGTGTTCAACCACATCGACATCAAGAGATTTAGTGCCAGCTTCCAACCCCGGGCCTTTCCCATGGTATCCAGCACTGTTCCCCAGACTATCGGGCTGAGCTGAGAATGCTGGGAATACTGCAGGGCCAGCAAATCATAAGCCTCTTCCCATGCAATACCTCGAGACAAGACTATACCATTCAGTGCTTTGACACACACTCCGCAGGAGAATGCATCCGGGGGTATGCCAGCTGTTGGGAGTGAATGTAGGAGCTTCAAAGAAGTTTTCCACGGCCCAGTGTTGAAATTACAAGCGCTTGCAATGGAGTTGGTCAAAGTGGCATCGTGTCGCACCCTTACAGCGGCGACACGCTGAAACAAGGCCAAAGCGTTCAACCATTGCTTTGCTGATCCCAATCTGCTGGCCACTCTTTTCACATCTAAGTTGCTGCAGTCCTGCGCATCCCTCTCCAGCTGAGACAATGCCGCCTTCCAAACAGCAACTTTGTAAGCACGGGGTGCTGCTCCCTTTCTGGCCGGGTGGCTGTTGCGCACCCTGGTCGCCAAACATGAATTCATAAAAAGCCGCTTTCTCCTGGTCTGCTGGGCTACCTGCTGTCACATAGCTGTGGCGACTCTGAAGGGCCCAAGCGGCTCAGCAAAACCGTTCAACAGATAGAAGGATGAATTTCCAATGAAACAATATGAAAATAATATGAAATAACTTTTTTTTTTCTCACTAACACTCCTGCTGCATGACCCACTCTGCGTCTCACGCGCCAATGGACTTTGCCATTG
>Ga0126342_10016449_pt1 | contig 12886 bp, 10 predicted proteins | sample Cyp1metagenome_FD_92528 | JGI IMG/M metagenome (GOLD analysis project Ga0126342, IMG submission 92528) | Coral microbial communities from Lord Howe Island, Old Settlement Bay, Australia - Cyphastrea 1 metagenome | ecosystem: Host-associated > Invertebrates > Cnidaria > Coral ... | reverse complement strand
TCAACCACCTTTCAATCCATCAGTGGGTTCGCTCTGCCATTTTTGCGCCACAGCAACTCACCTCTCCTATAGGTTTCCTATTTTTGAAACTTCCGCCACCGCCTTGTGCGGTACTACTGGTATTCTATCAAAAATATCTATAGTTCGATGGGTAAACACATGAAATCTGCGGCTGAATCGATTCAGCGACTGGCCCCGTTGCCAAGGTACTGGGAGCTCCCATACGTCCGCCAAGCGTATCCAACCACTTGGCGAAGGACGGCACGGCACTGCAAACCACATTCCTGTAAGGCCAGCGCGCGGTTGACAACATGGTTAAACATCCAAAGTGGGAGATATGATTCTATATATCCATATATATATATATATTGTTATATATTATACTTTAATCATATGGTGTCAATGTGTATATACAGTATAGATATATTTATACGAAAGGCCAGCGGCTAGTACAAGTTCTCACCCCAATACAATCATAAACACTACATTTTGGTTAATGATCATAATAGACATAGCAAAACTGTTAAAGAGAAAAGTTAGCCGATTTTGCGGTAAATGGGTTGCTGTTGCAAACGCCGAGAAGTGAAATATATCATGGGAAATGATGGGATATACCCCAGTTACAGTATGATTCATTATCAATTTCAGGGATTATCTAAGTGATAAGTACAGAAATGCACTAGATGTGGGTCTTTCCTGGGAGTCGGGCACATGCTCCACTGCTAGACAAGCGTGGCACGGAAGATCCCTATGGTATGTGTATATAAAAAATGTACAAATGGGGGATGTTCAAGTACCAGGTTGGATACAAGAGGCTACCAAGCATGGCCATCTGACATCATCTGACCAAATGGGACAGTGTTTGCGAAATCAGAATCCCTTTAAGTGGATCCTGGTTCAATGTCAACATCAGAATTAAACTCTTCGACTTCCGATCATTTCAGGTGTCTCACCAAGATTTTCAAGATTTTATCAAGAATCGGGTGCAGTTTAGAAGTGCCAAGCCCCGAAAATGTCAAATCGAACACAACAAATGAATAACAAAAACATGTGTGTTTTAATGTAGTATTAAATAACAACATATGTGTGTATTTAATAACAACAACTACACAACATGTAGTTAATTAAAAAAAAAACGACACACAATACATTCCACCAGGGCTTTCGTTATGAAAAACACATGAAAACGGGTAAGTCGTCCCTTCCCCACCCCTGGTGGAATGTATGGAATCTTTTCACACGGCTCCTGTAGCCCTCTTTTTCCTCCTTGGAAGGCACAAAGAGCCGCCTTAGCGAGGGATAGGATGGTGCTGAAAAAGCGTTCCATGGCTCAACTAGACCTTGGATTAATATAAGAATATATAAGAAGACAAGCAATAAAGTTGTAATTTACCCAAAAACATGCAGACTATCTATGAGTTAAAGGAAATAAAATTACCATCTGGGCGATGGTAAAGCTCAATTTGGCTGAATTACATTGAATTACAGTAGTTCACAAAGCTGCCAAGTTCGGCCATTTTGGGATTCGGGATAGTTCCCCCCAATGCAATTCCCATCAGGTGACATCAAGAAAAAATGAAATCAGCGGAGTGGAGAACTCAAAGCCACTGATCTAGTGTTGAACAGTGAGCAGAAACTCATGGTTGAAATATCATGGTACCCTCTGGTTATGACTAACAGTTTGCCATGGTATAGATGGCCCTAATCGAAATAGATGGTTTACCTATTAATAGCATGGTGGATCTTTCCATGGCGAACTGGCAATGTCATAACCAGATGGTATCCTTAAAGAACTGGATAGTTCTTGCTGATTTTGATCCTGATGAAGTCCTTCTAAATTTGGGAGATGGGAATTGGGGAGATGGGAATATCAATGGCCATTCCAGGATCCGATTGATTGGAGGTACCTACCATATATAAGGCCTTTTTTTCAGGCCTATGTAAGGGAATATCCCCAGAAAATATGGCCTAACATATGGTACTAACGTACCTCCATTTTAGGATCCTGGAATTCCCATTGAAATATGATGCGGTCAAGATGCACCAATCGCTCTTCCGACAGGGCGAAGCTATTGGTGGCATTCTCTGCCAGAGAGGGGCGAAAGACCAAACCTCCCCGAGCAAAAAGATGGGAAAGTGAGCACTTGACCAGTTCATATTGGTTGATTGGGTATGAAACATGGGGCCCCAATTATAAGTTGGTTTATAAACCATGAAATAATCCCCATGAAAACTAGTTCGTAAAAAATCTACCATAAACCATTGAATTCAGCCACTTATAAACCAACTTAGCTATCTTGGGGGCCCCATCCTGTATGAAACATGGGTTTATACTCGTTTGGTTGAATGGGGGTTGGATATATTTTTCTGTGATCCATGGGAAAGCCATGGAAAGTCGGGCATCTTTTCGGAAGCTGATGCCTTTTTTTGGGGGGAGCGAAAAAAAAAGTTGAAACACCGTACGCGTATTGCTGAAGTAAAACAAACAACATCAAATTGCCAAATGTATTCCTATTTGTGATTATTTGTGATGATGAGCAGCATTTCACTAGTAATTACGATTGAAAACACACACACACAATTAATCTTGCCCTGTGCAATCCCAGGTATTCGGGCTATCAAAAAACAAAAAACGGAGGTCGTCTCATCTCCAGTTTCTATGAGTCCCTGAAGAAAGGGGATAGTGTATTTACCCTTTGGTTATGACTAACATAGCTATGGAAAATCCCTTTTTAATGGAGGCTTTAATGGGAAAATCATCTGTAAATGGGCCATTTTCCATAGCTATGTTAAATAACCAGAGGGTACATGTTTTACCGCAGTTGGACACATGCTGGAGAGGTCCCCTATGGCACCACATAGCTATGGACGATCACCATTTTCGGCAAGTTTCGACATTCTTGGGCCATGGTTTCCAGTTCGCAAACTCTTAAATTACCAGAGGGCAAATCATCTACCCTCTGGTTATTTAACATAGCTATGGAAAATGGCCCATTTACAGATGATTTTCCCATTAAAGCCTCCATTTACAAGGGATTTTCCATAGCTATGTTAAATAACCAAAGGGTAGAAGTAGCATCGGACAGCTCGACTTGCTGTCCGGCCTGCGATGTACTTTCCACTGAAACGGTACAACTTGGGATGAACCTCATGTCAGTCGCGAAGTGAAGAGGAGACGTCATGACGATGGACGGGTTTCATTGCAGCCTTCAAAATCTCAATTTATCATAATTTATCCAACACAAACAGTGATAGCAAACAACGGTTTTACCCTCTGGTAATTTGTTACAGTTCGCGACATTGAAAATGACCCAGTCGAAATAGTGGATTTACCCATTTTTTTCGCATGGTGGATCTTTCCATAGTTATGTTAGTCATTACCAGAGGCTATCTGTCGACATTGGTGATCCAAGGTGATCCAAGGGGATCCAAGGTGATCCAAGGTGCAGGTTCACGCACAGCAACATAGAAATTGTAGTAGGTCCTGGGGCCATGGATGTGGGTCTTGGTCAAAAAACTTTATCTTGGAAAACTCGAAAAAAGTGTTTCATATTTCAAATAGAATCTTTGAATGATTGTTTCATGTGTTCTGATAAATGTTTTTCATTCTCGGCATTTCGGATGCATCTTTTTGCCTACCTGGGGATGCATCCTACTGTCTGGACTATCCCCTATATCAGTGGGATATGGCTTAGACTATCCCCAAAATATAAGTAGCTTAGCTATATATATATATATATGTCTGCACTATATTATATATATATATGGGTTATAGATGGGAAAAAAGGCCACTTATTAACTGGGATGCACATTCTGAATCCAGCGTCACGGCCGCGTTGGGCGGCACTTGTGCGGTCGAGCGGAAGCGGACGCAGCGGAACTTGCCGTCCTTGGAAGCAAGAAAAAGGGTTTGTTATTTAATGGTGAATTCAATAAGACTTCATAAGGATTTAATGGGATTTATTGGGTATTTTTAGGATATATGAGGGTATACCCTCTGATCATGTAACAGTGTGTTATTGAAACTTGTCATTTACACTTGATTTGCGGATTAGAAATGGTGATTGCCAGATGGTAGATAAACATAGATCAACATAGATCACCATAGATCAACATAGATCAACCACAATTAGATAGCTATGAGTCAAAACCTAGGACACCCAACAAGTACCCCAAAAATAGCTGGCGAACGGATGTGGATAAACCCCAACATATGGTCATATGTAGTAGGCTTCTGTCCCCAGATTGTGAAACATGGAAACCATTCCCAGTCATGACTGGTTTATGTCATTGTTTTAGCCACATTCATCATTATTGTAATAACCATCAACTAGCCATGAAAACCAACATTAATAACCATTAACCATTATTAATAACCATATGTAACCATCTGGTTGGTGGTATATCTACCCCTCCGAAAAATATGAACGTCAGTTGGGATGATGACATTCCCAATATGGAAAAATGTTCCAAACCACCAACTAGTATTATAATCCAGTGAGAACTAACCATCTTGTAATTGCAATCCAATCGTGTATGGGATGTTAAGTGATATGTTTACCCCTTGACATGCGGCTGAATAGCCAGTCGCTATTGTTGGGATCTGGGCTAATGACCATGATTCACAAACCAATGAACCCACCACAGCGGTAACATTTATTGAATTTCAGGAATCCCCAACTGGCGTTTAAACTAGCGTCAACCATTCAATGACCATACTCAGCCACACACAGCTCACCCGAAATCATCCACTGTTGGATTGTAAGTTTGAATACCTCCTCACTGATCCATAGCGGAGCCTGGATAACCCCTAGGAGTTCTCGAAACCTTTGAAGATTGACTCAAACCTGGGTTTGTCTGAAAAGAGGGGATACCACGGTCATTTGAGTGGGGAAAGTGATGATTCACATTATTCACATTGATTCACCATCAAATTTTGGGGTAGCCTATTTTCAGAGAGACCCATATTTCTTATTATTTCTTCCCAGGGTAGCATCAATTTTCTGCAAGGCTGCTGGATCGTAGAAGGTCTCGGATACCTCGACAACTATGAGGTCGGAACTTGTGAGGAAGCTGCCAAGTTCTCCATGTTGCCCCATATGATCTAGTCACGCAAACATTCAAAATCATATACTTGAAGTGGAGGCACCAAACAAAAATTATTTTTGTTTGGTAAGAAAACGAATATGATCATCATTCAACCTTCCATTGGTATTTATGGCTCCTCTTAGGGGACAGAACCTCAGAAAAAGGAACATATTCCTCCAGACTGAAGACCAACCAAAAGGGTCTACCACCCATTTCTGGATCCTGTTCGCAGTTCCACCGATACTACAAATCGCGATTCACACATATATATATATATACACATAACTCTTTGCAAGCAGCGTTTGAGGATATCTAAGGCGGGGTCTTGTGAGGTCGCTAGAATATATATATATATACATACATACATACTTATATATTACACACATACCCAGTTTCAGCAACTCCACCGGTTTTATCGCAGCTGCGCTATGTCGAGGTGCTTTCAGTTTCAGATCCAACTGGTTCTCGGTCCCGTTCTTCAAAAACCAACCAGTCTGCGACATCACCGCAATCTGACCCAGCAGGGAGTATTGCCTCGGAGATCCACTAACAACCTGTCGAAAGTGGAAAACCAAACTTCATCCTCCTTCCCTTCGAACAGACCGGATCTACTCGATTGATACCCTGTTTTCTGAAAGTCAAAGTTGCATAAAGTTGCATCTATTTGCTTGTAACATCTTCTAACCACATAGCAACTGAATGAACCCGCGAACAGTTTACCAGTTTTCGCAGGTGATATCCCTTGTTTGTCTCTTTGACCGACTCACTGCTTCGGACATGCTCAAAACCCCAAACCCCACGGCTGCTGGTCGAGTGACAAGTGTTCACTGATCTTCAATAACTCCTGGGTTGAAGGGTTGAACAATCACACGTCATGTTTGATGCTCTTGAAGTAGGGCGGCTAATTGAATGGTAGCGTTTTTCTCCCTAACCCTAATTTTTTGGTATCTTTCCAGCCGGTGATCACGGAACAGGTCATGAAAACATGGCTGGTGAGTTGTACCGAAAGGTGGTTGGAGTTGTGCTTTTTGGGGTGGTTGCAATGGTTGCAGTGGTCACATCACTCACAACTCCTGGATGTAGTGTGGTGTAGTGCAGTAATTGTAGTTGCTGATGTAGTTGTAGTTGTAGTGGGGTTGATGTTGTTGAAGTTGTAATGTTGTAGTTGTAGTTGTAGTTGTAGGTATAGTTGCAGTTGTAGTTGTAGTTGAAGTGTAGTTGAAGTTGTAATTATCTTAAATGTAGTAATTTTAAAGTAGTTGCAGTAGTTGTAGGAGTTGTAGTTGTAGTTGTAACTGTAGTTGTAGTTGTAGTGTAGTTGTAGTTGTAGTTGTAGTTGTAGTTGTAGTTGTAGTCGTAGTCGTAGTGTAGTGTCGTGGTAATTGCTGTTGCAGTAGTGTAGTTGAAGTGTAGTTGTAGTGTAGTTGTAGTGTAGTTGTAGTGTAGTTGTAGTGTAGTTGTAGTGGTTGCTGCAGTTGTAGTTGCACGTGGTTGTAGTTGCAGTGGCAATTGTAGTTGTAGTAATTGTCAGTTGAGGTTGTAGTTTGAAGTTGTAGTTGTGGTTGTAGCTGTAGTTCTTGTAGTTGAAGTGTAGTGAAGTTGTAGTTGTAGTGGTAGTAAAATTGTAGTTGAAGTTGTAGTTGTAGTGTGGTGTAGTGCAGTTGCAGCTGTCTATCTGTCTATCTATATCTGTTTATCTATTTGCCTTTCTGTTTATCTATTTATCTACCTACCTATCTATCTATCTATCTATCTACCTATCTATCTATCTGCAAGTTTGAAAACGAAGCTATTCTGCGAGACTTCCTCAGTTTTTGAACTTGACACCATCAAAAACTCAGAAATTCTGCGAGACTTCCTCAATTTTTGAACTTGACAACATCAAAAACGAACGCTATTCTGCGAGACTTCCTCATTTTTTCAAGTTGACAACATCAAAAACGAAGCAATTCTGCGAGACTTCCTTCAAAAATGGAAAGTTGAGTGCAGAGCTGATGGCCTCGTGCCAATGCGTTTTGCGATTTTTCCACTCCATCTGTCTAAAGTGCTGCGCCTGCCACGAAAAAGTGATGCCAGGTCATACGAAGTGCTGCGCCTGTCACGCAAAATCATCTCAGCAAACCTGAAAATCTCATGCTCCAAAATGTAACCCATCTCAGGAAATCAGCGCCCTGACCTCCTAACATCTCTGATGAACATGTCTTTTGTACTGCCCCTGCCACGCGAAGTGCATCTTTCCAGATCCTCTTCAGATGCCCCACGCCTGCCATCGTTTTTGGAAATGCTACAAAACCCTCGCATTTTGCTCACTTTTGGCAAGGTGCAGAATCCCTTCTGCCTGCCACGCAAAACGACATGCGAACGTCCAAAAGTGCTCCAAACCTCTCAGTTTTTTCCACTTTTGACTTCCACATGTGCTTCACGCCACAACGGCGTGCACTTTATCGACATCTCAACTTCCAAAAGTGGTCTGAGACTGTAAGTTTTTACACTTTTGACTTCGAAATGTACTTCGCGCCACAACGGCGTGCAACTTTTCATCTCTCATCTGGCCAGATGGCTCTGCACCCGCCCATTTAGCGAGCCTACTTTTTGACCCTCTGGAGCCACAAATCATTGGAAAAAAAAAAAGGTGAATCGCGACTTTTCTACCTTTTCGCGCACGTGCATCTTTTTTCCTCTGACGCTTTCTCTTCTCTGATCTTCTTTCTTCTCTTCTCTTCTCTTCTCTGACTCTTTCCATCTCTGCTTTTCATCCATCTCTGCTTTTCGTCTGTCCATATTGTCGGAAGTTTGACTTCTAAACTTCCTTCGATCAATATGAAGGGGGTCGAAATGGGAAAATCATCCAACTGAATGAGCATGTTCCAGCAAGCCATGTTTGATTCCTGGAGGGTATATATATACAGTATATAATAATACACACACATACTATATATATATAAAATAATACACACACACATATATATATATATTTGTTTGAGAGGGCTTAATTTTTAAATCATTACAAAGCAAGTTTGCTTGGTAACATGGGTTATTATTGCTTGTGAGTAGCTGCAGCCCTTAAGAGCCGGTTGCCCCGGTGCGTGCCCCATGTCTGGTAGCTGTGCTTGTAGCTCTCCAGCTTGGGAGGTGTGCAAAATCTGGTCGTTCACAATTATAACCAGCTAGATAGATACATAGATAGATAGACAGACAAACAGATAGAAAGATAGACAGACAAATAGATAGATAGGTAGATAGATAAATAGATGGACAGATACATAGATAGACAGATAGACAAATAGATAGATAGACATATACATAGATAGACAGATAGACAAATAGATAGATAGAAAGATAGGTAGATAGATAGACAGACAGATAGATAGATAGATTGAAACAGTATGTAGATAAATAGATAGTCAGATAGATCGGTCGATCGATCGATAAATAGATGGACAAACAGAAAGACAGACAAACAAACAGATAGATCGATCGATCGATAGATAGATAAATAGACAGATAGATAGATAGATACATAGATAGATGGATGGATGGATAGATAGACAAATAGATCGATACATAGATAGAGAGATATGTTCCCGGATTTCCTCATACATGTGACATGAAAAACACCGCTATGCCCATTCTAGTGGACGGTTACCAGGTATTCCTATTGTGGACATTTTTGCAATGTCTATTCAAGCAGGTGTTCCCGCACTCAACCAGCCATCATTCTTCAATTTTATATATATAAACATATATACCCAATTTGTAGCAGTCAAAACTTACATGTATCATTTTGGTGCACCAATCTCACTTGTTTGATTGCAAAATCACCATGTTTGACGGCATCAGCACTTTGAATGCAAAAACCACCATGTCTTTGAATCAGTTTTTGTAGTAAAATCATAAATCATCTATATCTGCCAATATCTGCTTGTAAAATCCTGGGTTTTTGCAAAACTCCACTGGTTGGTGGTTTCATCTCCTCTGAAAAATATGAGTCAGTTGGGATGATGACATTCCCCATATATGGAAAGTCATAAAATTCCATGGTTCCAAACCACCAATCAGTAGTTTAGGTATGTTTATAAACCATGAAATAACCCCCATTAACTATAGTTATATCAACTATAGTTATATCTACCATAAACCATAGAATTCATCCACATTTCCAAAGCACCAATCAGTCCAGGCTTTGTTGCCGTGGAACACAGACATCCAGGGAGGGCGCGGGCTTCACCATGCGTTGATCCGAGCTTTCGATGTAGTCGGGCTCTTCCAGAGCCTGCGGAGTGATGGGGTGTTGGGCAATCTCCTGTCAATGGAATCTCTATGGAATCTATATACGTCTCTGTCTATATCTATATCTATGTCTATGTCTATGTCTTTCTATCTATCTATCTATCTATCTATATCTATATGTATATCATAATGGATATTTAACTCCACATCTACTATATTTGTGGGTGTAGTTGTGGCTATAACCATGGGATGAAAGCCCATAAGTTGGGGATTTTTTTGCCAAGGAAAATCCTGGATGAAGCACTTCGTAGAATGGGAAAAACCCGATCTTTTCCAGTGATTTAACCACGATGTTTGGGGCGGGATTTGGCGTCACCATATCCTAATGATCCTAAAATGGAGGTACTGTACCATATAAGGCCATATTTTGGGGGGTATATCCCCTTACATAGCCCTTACATAGGCCTTATATATGGTAGGTACCTCCAATTTAGGTTCCTGGAATGGCCATTGAATAGTTGGTAAAAATGATGGGAGATCATCAGCAACAATGGAGGTTTACTGGGATTTAATGAGTTTTTTTATGGTGATGATTGGGACATTAAGCAATAAAAAATAGGGGTATTCTTGGGAAATACTCGCAACGGTGTCATCAAACATGGCTAGCTGGGAAACCCACTATTTTTAAAACATCTTTTCAATGGGAGAATTATCAAAGTGAATGAGATTGTCATGGATTTTGCAGCCATGTTTCTGGATTGTGAATCAGTTGCCCTCTGGCTATGAAAAAGAGCTTGCGAACTGGAAAATTGCACATTGAGTTCCATGATTTACCTCTAAGAAATGGTAACTGGTTGGTGGTATTTATACCTACGCCTCTGAAAAATATGAGTTCGTCAGTTGGGATTATGAAATTGCCAAGATATGGAAAGTCATAAAATTCATGTTCCAAACCACCAGCCAGGTAATTTTCCATTGCTATGTCGAATTATCAGAGATTCCAATTTAAACTTAAAGGACAGCTGCTCGCGAACTGTGACGTTGGTTGACCCTCAAAGGAACTTGGAATCTTGTAGGAACATCGATTCTAATCCACATTATACGTGAATCCAACCACAATCTTGGATGGAGACTTGTTTATTTGTAAAGCATACATATAATCACACACACATAATATATAATATATATGGCTTAATTGTCATACTTCACTACCTTGAAAATAGCTGAAATAAGGCCATGTGGGGATGATTCCCCTTACTAACCATAATTTCAGTGACGTCACAGTGAGGCTAGTGATGTCACGTATAATTTAATTTCATGATCGTAGTTTGCATGAGATTGTTGTACAACATGGCTCTATTGTGGTCCATTTTTTCACACGTGCGGCACATATGTCAAGCTTTTGGGAGACTGACACATACTGAAACCTCAGAAATGTTGCCATATCCCTTCCACCAGCAGTAAAGCAGTCTGAGTCCCACAATGGATTCGTAGTGCTTCCCTGTTTCGATCCATGTGAATTCCACCATTCCACCGGATAGCAGGATTCCAGGCTGGTCAAAACATAGAAACTTAACACAAAGTCACAAAAATCAGGATGTCTTCACATCAAGCATAATCAGCACAGTTCATTTTTGTGATGTTAAAATCATAAAATCACGGTAATGCCTATGCCCCGAATCATGCAATTGTCTAGCTTATTGGTGGCAATATCTGCAGATTTGTTGAGCACTCGCTAAATGGGCCGATTAGATGCACCGATGCCATGTGTATCCATGTGCTAAATATCTATTGGGAATTCAACATGACCATTGACAAATTCCATGTGTACATCCGTTCTCTATTATGGAACATAGGGATCCTCCAGACAGCCATTGGCCATGTCAGAATGCAAGAGAGTAAATGCAGGAATACGATACGATTCGATTTTTTCAAGAAGCGGCACTGGAACGACAAAAACCGGAAGAACGGAACCACAGTTAAATGAGCGTTTCCGAAAATTGGGGTTCCCACCACCATACAAAACCCATCCATTGATGATATCACGATATCATGACATTCCAATTTTTCTGTGTGATAAATCCGTAAATCCCCAATTTTCCAATTCTGGCAGGTGAAGTCCAACTTTTTCGAAGTAAATCCACCATTTGTGCATGTTAAATCCACCATTTTTGTTGGTACCTTGGTGAGACTGATGGTGGACAGCACCACATAGCATAGGTACACGGCCAACCTTGGGAGAGGGGGGCCCTGATCTGTGAAGGACATATCATGACAGATCCACAGATATTAAATTTGAATGGCAATTCTGGTGATTTTAATAGGATTTAATGGTGGTTTAATGGGATTTTCTGGTGATTCAGAGGAAATTACATGAAATGAAGTATCAAGAATAGGGATACTGTATTAATGGGAAATATCATCCGGTAATCAAACATGACAAGTGAACATACCCAGAATGGGTTGTTAAATAGGAAAATATAACATCATCTATCAACGATGGATTTTCCATTGCCATGTTTGATTAACGGACCGTATATATATATATACACATAAGTATACATAATTATACATATAGTAACCCCCAAAAAAGATACAAATTGGTAAATTCCTACTAAAATAGTGATAAATGACTCTTTTGCATCCTTTCTTTGGGTTACATCTCTGCCAGTTGCTTGCACATAGCGTTTTGCTTCATTTTGCTTGCAAGCAAATAGATATACGCACCAGTCGCGAATGTACGGATCCAAATTGAAGGAGAACATAGCACAAATGAACGGCTAATTGCCTAGGAACCAATTGTGGGGCACCCAAATAAAAAAATATCACCTACAGTGTCTGCGCAAGAGTAGAATGCCACGCTGCCACATCTTGATACAACACTTTCAAGGAGAGTCGGTGCAACATCAGCGTACCCAAGCCATTGGAGGCGGAGCTATGGGATAATCTCAATATGTAATCCCTTTACTGCAAACATTGGCATGGCACTCTGGGTGATGGCAACTGGGATATTTGGGATATGGGCGTTTTTTCCGGAGAATAGATGACGACACGGGACACGGGAAAATTGAACCTGGGCATCCTTTGAGCTTTACAGCCATGTTGCTCATTTGCAGCCGGTACTCTGGCATCCTTAAAGGGGGTGACTTTTTTTTACAGAAGGAATTTGATCATCACAAATCCAGCGTAAATCCCCTCAAGATAGGTATGGTAGCCCCAGAAATTGATGCTTATGCATCAAAAAATGACCAACCACTGTGCCCCCCGGCAATTGTTTACCTAGCTATTTGGGGTTTTCCATAAATGGGATGCCCCAAAGTTTGGATGGTTTGTAATGGAAAATCCTATTAAAATGGATGATATGACGGTACCCCCATGACTTAGGAAACCCCCATTTGATCAATGGGAATTTCAGGAACCTAAAATGGAGGTACCTACCATATATAGACAAAAGGGGGGTCGAACCAAATACGTTCCTACCACAACCCTTAAACATACAAAACAAGCAAGCGCGCAGCTTTTGCGCACTTGAGCCACAACATCAACAGCATATTACCCTGACCCAGGT
>Ga0126342_10016448_pt1 | contig 12886 bp, 14 predicted proteins | sample Cyp1metagenome_FD_92528 | JGI IMG/M metagenome (GOLD analysis project Ga0126342, IMG submission 92528) | Coral microbial communities from Lord Howe Island, Old Settlement Bay, Australia - Cyphastrea 1 metagenome | ecosystem: Host-associated > Invertebrates > Cnidaria > Coral ... | reverse complement strand
TCCAGGTTCATCAGCGATTCCAAGAGTTGCGGTGGCAGGCCTTCTTGCAAACTGGGCATGCGGGCCCCACGCGTCACGCTGGTGATCAGGTGAATGAAGCAAAAGAACTCATGGTAGGTCCTTGGGCCAAACAGCCGGCTTCACCTTTGGATTCTTGGGCGCGATCTGCCCTGACTGTGGTTGTCTGAAAACGGGGTACCCAAAAATCCCATGCTTAATCACCATTTTCCCCATTCTTTGTGTCTCCATCAGTTTCGGACAATCAGCCGATCCAAGGGTCAAGGTCCCATCTCGATCAACATCAGACAGGCTCCAGGCTGTCTCCAAAGTGCTGGGATCGAGTCCTGGTGAGATGGGGATGGGGATGAAATAAACGCAGCAATGGACAGCAACTCCAACAATTTGGATTTTGCGGGCTATGTCTTTTGCGAGGCCCTAGCAGGAACAGCACAAACATAGCCAATGCCAAAGGGATCATGTGATACAAATGACATGGCACGAACATCATTAGCGTCACTAGTCTTTCATAAACAGTTGGCGAATGGTTGACTTTGGGGCATCAGCTTTGTTCAATAAGCCCCCTCCTGAACGCTGAGCCAACTGAAAGGCTTCACTTTGGCTGATCAGGCCATCATAATCCCAGTCCGATCGCTGGAACAAAGACCTCAGATGGGATCTAGGGCACGCATGGGCACGGATCAACATCCTCAGCGCCATGAACTCACGATTACCCACTGATTACCCAAAGCATTTTTAGTGCACTCAACTTCAGGGATGTCAAACTCAACCTGTTTGTTGGGAAGGTTCAATGGAATCAATGGGCATGACCATGTTGAGGGAGCGTCAAAAATGTCGGAATGAACGCGTCATGTAAAGACTGTTGACCCCCACGAAACCCAGAAACCAGCAATGAAACACTCTTGGCTATAGCTATCTCCCCAATTGATGGCGATTCAATTCCCATGATAAACTTCCAGACAAATTGTGAACATATTGCCAGCCATTAAAATGTTGGTGAATTACACTTCTTCCTGCTTCATCCGCATGATTGTGGTTCAATCCCAGAATCATCATGACCATTCAGAACCATTCTTTGACATGTTTCATCAGTTTCATCCATATTATATACTGTGATAAACCCAACGATAAACCAACCATTGGGGGATGTGTTTTTTTTGTGCAAATTTATTGCAATTTTTCTATGCATTTATGGTAATTTTGTGTATGTATTATACTACATCATTGCATATCAGTATTGGCTTTACAAACGAATGGATGGTTGTGGATGGTTGTGGATTATGAATAAATCATGATTAGGTCATTAGTCCATAAACAATAGCACTATGATTCCGATTATGCAAACATCAGTAATAAATCATGAGTATCATTAAACTTGCATATGGATTATAAGATAGTTTGTAGAACCATTACCCAGTCCATATGGATTATCAGTACTATTAGTATAAACCTTATATAACTTGAAAACACCATTACCCAAATGGTATTACCCATTTAATCGATGGGAATTTCAGGATCCTAAATTGGAGGTACCTACCATATATAAGGCCTATTTTTCAGGCCTAAATTTCAGGGAAGATCCCCACAAAATATGGCCTGAAATATGGTACTAACGTACCTCCATTTTAGGATCCTGGAGATCTCCCATTGATTTAATTAACCATTCGGACCATTCCCCAATTTTCAGTGCTGCATGTTCCACTCGACCGAGCCACGCGTATTTCCGCTTCTCGCGGCGTGAGGGCGCCCAGCGTTCCAAGGTGAAGCTGCGACGTTCCGGGGAGCGGCCGCGGGTGGCGCTCATGGCCGTGAAATCCGTTGTGGTGGATGGAAATGACATGAAGGTGGTGATACACACCAACGTACACACACACATATATATATATATATATGTAATCATATCATATCTATAAGTGAATGTGCTGGGGGATAGTAGTGGTGATGGTGATGATGAGGAGGGTGGTGGTGGTGGCTTTATATACATCTGCGCGACTCGTTGCAACTAAGTGGGCGTTCATGCTTCGAGTATCTTCCAGTGTTTGAATGTCTTGTAGTGGCACGTCTTTGCCTGCCAGTGCTGGATGCTTCCTTAGTATGGCTTTTTGGCACACCATATCATATGGGTTTGCTGGAAATGTACCAGTTTTGTACCAGCTTTTGTAGCACCTGCAAATCTGATCAGCCTGGTGCCCGTGAAGACAAGCCAGCAACATCACCTTGACGCGTCGCCCCCAAATTTCATGATGTGTAGTTAGTAATGATATTTCATACTTTATCATACTTTATCATCATCTTTCCCCATGAAAACCGCCATAAAATCATGAAGGGGTCTCCCCATTTTTGGGCAAACCCCACATGGTCTTCCTGATTCGCACCTTCGAGCTTCAAGCTGTGCCATTTGATGCCCACCACCTGCCGGACAGGATTCCTGGATACAACCCCCCAACTATACAGTAACATCTAATCTAATCTAAAAACAACGTCATATAAGCAAAAAACATTTTTTTACAAAATCATACATAACATCGAATGATAGCCGCTTCGGAGCATAATATAAGTATAATACACACATCTGAAATAGGACTATCCAACAATATCCAAGCATCATCTTAAAATTTGTTTCACACAAATGACTTGATGACTTGCCATGTGTGTGGCCATGGGTTGTTGCCTCACCTGTTTCCCCTCCTCCACGGCATGGTGTTCGCCACGGTCTTCCGCACTGCGGCCCGCGATGCGAAAGGCCTGATTCTCTGCCATGGAAGTGGCTGAGATCATTTTTTTTTGGCAGGAAAAGCTATGAAAAGGTCCATTTTATAATAATCCCTTACTGGTTCATTGGTGGAAATATGTGGACATACTAGTGAAACCTAATATGATACTCCGAAAATTTATGGAATACATCTACTTCCTCTCAAGCTGTTTTTGTAGCTGAACGGGGGCCCATGAACCATCCAAACTAAGGTTGGCCCATGTTGGCCCAGCATTGGACACTCCTTTATTTATCACTTGCCATCACTTGCCCAAAACGCCAGTGGCAATCCCGCGCGACATCCCCAAACGCGACCTGCCTTACCCTTAGAGGTGTACAGGACCTCGGCTGCAGCTGCGGGGATCGTCATTGCGTCAGCGGATCTGGTGAATTCTCAATAGCAAAACCCGATTGAAGCCGTGCTGGTTACATCTGGTCACCTCTAGGTTAGCATGATAATAATGTGTCATACTTGTATGTTTGACATTATTTGACATCCTTTTGGTGAGCTCGTTTAAGATTGCTATTGAAATCTATTGAACACATCCAGGATGACCTTAAAATGTTGGGTGGTTCTATAACCACAAAATCACCGGAATGTCAATGATTCAATGGAACCATAGCACCCCTAACCACAAAAGAGAGCAGGGGCCAACCCCATGGTAGAGCAAATTGCCAATTGAATCCAAAATTGAAATACTAACTACCTTTAACATCCATCAAAACCCATTCAAATTCAGTAACTCTCAATAAAATTCCCAATCTTTTCCCTACAACCCCCTTCCTCCCCAACCTACATGCCATGCACATCCTTGAAAAGGCCATCGCTGCCAAGGTTCCAATGACTTAGCGATTTGACCTCGCTCACCACCAAATTGGTGATCATGACATATCATGACATCTCATGACATATCATGACATATCATAACATATCATGACCCAAAAAATGCACGCATCTCTGGGATATTCTTCTAATTGGGTCCTTAAGTCTGGCTTCCCAGAGCCGCATCTGAGTGCCAACTGTTACCCAACTCTTGGGTCACGCCGATAATGTACTCTGATGGTCCATGGCAGGTGCCTTGGCATCCACAGTGACATATCTTGTATGTTGATGCGATTTAACGTCAGCCCGTGCACGGGTGCTATCAATATATAAGAAGGATGAAAAGAGACTGAAATATCAAGCGAATTCAAAAACACAGAGAAACAAATGGCCCTCAAAACATCACTCTGGCACCCAGGCATCCCACGCCCTTCCCAAACCACCAGCTCCACCGACCCAGGCCATCCCTCCAGCAGTTGCCCCTCACCGGCTCAGCCGCAGGCGTTTCTTGGCGCTGCTGCTGGATTTACCACTCTTCTGGCCATGCACCTCCTTATCTCCGTCGCTGAAACTGATCTCGACCTCAGAGGCGTTGCCGGATGGGTGGAAACCCTGGTGACATGGCAAGGGGGGCAAAATATCAATGTGTTGAGCTGGGAGAATCATCCAGAAATATGGTGATTTCATGTGTAGAACAGTGAACTTTGGGCTCAGATCAACTGGGACACAAACCATGTGCAACCCACCAGAAATGATTTCATAAACCAAGTCAAGGAAGGGAGAGATTTCAAACTTGCTGACAGTAAATTACATTTTTATCCTAAAAACCCACCGGCAGCGACTGCACAGGTCTAGTCTTTTTCAACCGCGACATCCGCGGGTCTGGAGTTGGGTCGAGCTCAGTAGTTGCCCTTTTGCTTCATCTGCGTCTTTTTGACCTAGCCCACTGCTTCAGCCATGGCTCATTGGTGGTGAACTCATCTCAGCAGGATATTCAAGCTCCGGTTCAAACAGCATTGCAAACTATCTCCCGTGCTGCTCCACATGTCCAACATGTTTCTGCGATGCTAGGGTAATTCATACATTAGAACCATTTTTGCGGTTTGCTAATCCAACCTATCTTGATTTCACATGATTTAACATCCCTTCATTTTATATTTGCCTTCAGGAACCCTAGGAACTAGGAAGCCCATGTTTCAAAAATAAATCATCGCTCATTCATATTATTCATATTCATTAAGCACACACAGACCACACCAACAAACAAAGACGGTGGGATCCTCCTGGCGAAACCTTTAGATCGGTTACCTCACCTAGCCACACAACTCCCCGTCCTGGATGGTCCTCCGCTGTTCCTTCCGCCGTTGTTTCTTGGACTTCCTGGGAACAGCATGGAACAGCTGGGGGATGTGTAGTTTTGTGTGGTCAATTTGTAAGTATAGCCGTGACCGTGATATGCTGGATTATATAATAAGATATAATAAGTAATATATGTTCATGGACGTCATTCCCATCTATTTTGTTGTAATTACTTATATATCATGTTTTTCTGGTGTATCTTTAATGAATCTGACTCTACTCTTGTCATTTTGGGAGTTCCCCTGCCACAACACCGGCCAGGATGGTTTAGGTCTCCAGATGGTGCACAATGCCCGAAAACTAAGACCTAACTGACCTAACTTATTTTGCTGATCAAGGGGCAACTGGTCAGCTCCAAACAGCCCCAACTGACGTTTATCAACGGGGGGGTTCTCTCTAAAGCTGAGACTAGTGTCTCCACATCCACCTCCATCTCTGGCTTCATCGTTGGTGATCCAGGTGGAGAGGCCTACACGGACGTCCTCCTCAAACTTTCGTCCTTACATGTCCTTACCCTTTTCACATTTGCCATGGTCAAAAAGTCAAAACATGGCATATGGGAATGGTCATCCCACAATCATTGATTCCTCATGCTGGGTGATAGCTAATATAAAGTATTTATATATATATATATAGATAGTATCACACACACACACATATATATATAGCATATGTAAATCCCAGTGTGAATTGATGACCATCCCCCAAAATGGGTACACATGAAGATCGCCATTTGCTGCGCAAAAACCAGGGGCTCAACCTTGGACATCACGGGGGAAGCCGCCTTCGCTTTGGGCGATGCCTGGCTTCAATGGAAATGGCATGAAATCACCACAGGATCAATGGGAGATCTCCAGGATCCTAAAATGGAGGTACGTTAGTACCATATAAGGCCATATTCTGTGGGGATATTCCCTTACATAGGCCTAAAAAATAGGCCTTGTATATGGTAGGTACCTCAAAAACACAGGTTCCTGAAATGGCCATTGACAGGAAGAGCTTCTTCCCCACCTTGGGCGATTTCTCCACAGGCTTGGCGGCCACGGGGTGGGCTGCGCGCTGTTTCCGCCGGTCCTTCTTGGATGGCTTCGGGGCCTTTGGGGCCTGGCGCCCAAAGAGGGTGCAGCTACCGGTGGTCAGAGTTGGATGAGGTGCCGAGGGATTTTGCTGTTTCACCTGCTGAACATCTGGGATTATGAGTGGGGCTGGATAATCTGAGATAACAACTGTGGCTATAAGATGCTATAAGTATGGCTGCTTTAGCTAGTTTTTTCTGCCTCGACGGAGTGGGGTTATGCTCATAGTCCCATAGCGATAAGGAATTAGTGAGATGCAACTGGAAATTGGACTTGTGGACTACGTGTGAAGCGTGCTGCCGCTGCCGTCCCTGGCCATTTTGAGCCTTCTCTGTTTTTACAGGGGCCATTTTCACGTCTGGTTTGGGCCTCGGCACCCACCAGCCAAGGCAAAAGAGGCTCTGGCCCAAGGCTTGAAACAAGTGAATGTAGATTGCAATGATTCAACCCTAAGCCCAAGCAGGATTTCACAACTTTAAGGGTTTCTCCCTTCATCCCCTTCTCAAGGAATTCAAGAGAAGCTTAAGGCAAGTGAACGGATGGCCTCAACTTGGCCATGAAGGAGCTTCAACAGCAACAGGAATCCAACACTGTTTGCCTGGTTGGATAGTGTTGGGTTGGAGGCACCAAATCTTGGCAGATCCTTGCATTCCCCAAATATAACAAACCAGCATTACTGATGGTCAGTCATACTGAACCAACACCGGTCCTTTCCTGCGACCAGTGACGCCGCTTCGGCTTTGGCCGTGGCTTTTTGGATGCTGCTCTTCACTTTCCACGGCTGGGACTTTGTCTTCGGTCCTTTTTTACCAAGCCCAGGTCTTGGCGACTGGCAGGAAAACACAACCAGAACGATCTCCAACAAATCTGTCACATGGCAGTGTGTCAAAACCTTGTACCCCTGGTGAACATCAAAATAGCTGGTAAATGGGTGTTCATCCCACTAAAAAAGGTATTAATAGGTATTGATCCATACCCACATGATTTCTTAACTAATTCCACTGAGTCAATGTGGCTGGCAATTTCAATCAACACAACTTAAGCCACGGGATGCCAGGTGGCCACCAAACTTCTTCATCGCTTTGCCTTGGCGAGACTCATCCAGAAACGGGTCATGTTTTCCCATCATGTTCCACAGGCAAACTGTTCATTTACCAGAGGGTAAACATTAATATCATTAATGTGCATAGTTTGCTAACATGTCGAACAGTTTAAACGATATTAAACATCTACAATCTATAGTGGAACCCCCAAAATTTATAGCGTCCAAAACCTTTGTCCAAAGACCAACTGCATTCCTGCGTTTCGTCCAAGTGACCGCCCTTCACATGGCGTTTCACCATGCTGAGCGATGGACTCGCCACGGAAAGCTGGGCGACTGGGCTCAAGTGGCTGCCTTCAGATTGGATTTCCAATACTTGGATGGCCATGATGGCTATGGCAATAGATTCATTATCATTCCATATGTTCCATATATTCCATATATTCCATAAAATTCCATCTTCTATCATATTCCCCACATTGCAGCTACTTATAATCGCCAATCAACAGTGATATCCCCATATTTTTGATGGTTAAAATTGTTGAAACCCCACTAAAAAAACACCACACATAAATGATGCTTAAAAGTGCCCATCTGGGTCAAGTTGGCACCAGTCTTTTTGGCGAAGCAATCAGTTTTTTTTCGTCAGCTAGTCAGCTCAGCTTCATCTCCTCTTGCACAGTAGCCACCAGGGAAGCCTTGTCCTGGCGTGACTGGTGGCTGCGGTAAGATGTGTTGCAAGGCAAAAAGATAGAACCACACATAGAACAACTAATGTACGATAATGTACGTATGTATGTATATATGTATGTATGATTATGTATGTACATCATTATGAAAAATAATATTGCACACAATTCCCCACCGTGATGGTGATGTACTTCTATTCTAACTTGTCCGTGACCGTATATATCTGGAAATGTGCTGAGATATTGTGAGAATGATCAAATCTGCCAAGGATAAATTCTGAAGATTCATGAGAATCGATGATTTGAAAGTGGTCCACGCGACTGCCCTAACGTTTCACCAACGGATGCAGTACTGTTCAAACTTATAGACGTAGCTATAGGAAGCTGCGTGCCATCCAAAATATCTGAACAATATTATTGAACAAAACTAGCACCCAAGAAAACAAAACAGGCAAACATCTTTTTCTTTGAGCCGTAGGAAAGTCTCCAAATGCCGAACCGATATCCACTGATGGACACTGATGACCCCCATCACAGCTCCTGGAAGTGTCGATGTCCGAAGGCTCCAAAGGTGGCAGTCTCCCAACGCCAAGGTGGACCGGCCACCGAGTCTGGGCAGGTCAAGTAGCCTCGGATTTCTGGATCCCTGTTTTGGGGACATGGAAATGATGTCAGATGATGTCAGATGTTGTCAGATGATGTCAGATGTCAGGGACTTCGGATGAATGAATCCGGATTCCCGGTGTCTTTCCGGAGGTGAATTTGCCAGAATTTTCAGGGTTACACCATGTCCATTCCGAGAACATGTCCTGCTACTGTAGGCCAACGAAGCTGAGGAACATATGGGAGTTGTTATGAGAGATCCTGGCCAGTCAACACTAGGTATGTGAAGGCAAAGACCCTGAGTACACTGCAAGCAACTTGAGGGAGGTCAATTAGGGAACCAACTTTCCAAATAAACTAAATGAACATCTCATCATTTTATCACTTTTTATGGGCCCTTCATCCTATCTTTTTATGTATTTTTGGCAGGGCTTACTTTCCATTATCTAGTACCCTCTGGTAAACTAACATAACTATGGAAAATCACCATTTTTAATGGGAAAATCCACTATAAATGCTCATTTTCAATAGCTATTTTGACATAACCAAAGGGTATGATCTCTCCACTTCCCATCAGCCCGTCCTTGACCAGGGTTACCAGCCGGCCAAACGCTGGGAGGACACACCTGCAGGAAAATCATCCTCAAGGGATTTCTGATGGCTGAAAACATGCTGAAGGAACCCATCCCCTGCCCAAACGATTGATTTTGTGAATTGGAAAAGTATGGAAAGGTATGGAGATGTACCCTCTGGTTATGTCAAAATAGCTATTGAACATTGCCATAGAAATAGTGGATTTTCCCATTAATAGCATGGTGGATCTTTCCATAGTTATGTTAAATTACCAGAGGGTATGGAGCATCATCTTTTAGGACATTTTTGGAACAGGAACCATTGGTCATCATGAATGTCAACGGATTTCGGTCGCAGGCTTGATCCGAGAACGCCCAGCCCCACTCCAAGGCACGCAGAGTAGCTTCACCTAGGCGTGGACGCAAATTTGCAGGAAAAGTATCACGCTACGCACTGGAATATCCCTGGAATGTCTGGCATCTATCCAAAGCTTCCACCCACAATTTCTGGGGAACGGATGGATTTCACATGTTTTCACACCTCCATTTTGAGGCTACCTCCACTCTGGATATCTGCGCGTCCAGGGCACGGGCAAGACATTGCGATGCTCAATCAGTGCCAGCGCCATTCCAAAGGCAACGTGCGCACCTGTTCCTGGCTAGGATTCAGGGGCTTGATTCCATCTGGGTAAATTACTATATTTTACAAACCTGAAATAAGGCCATTTTGGGATGATTTCCCTTATTAACCATGATTCCAGTGAGGTCGCAGTGAGGTCGTTATAATTTACCCGGATTCCATGAAGTTTTTAGGGGTGACATGGGGTGACCGTTACTGCGGTTTGGCCATTTTTTTAAAGAAATCGCATCATATGGATTCAACCAGAGTCAACCGCTGAGATGGCCATTGGGCGCCTAGACCCAGCAGAGCGATATTGTCACCAGGGGCAATCTCAGTCTCCTGAAGCAACACTTCAAGAAAGTGAAGGCTTGAGGGAGTAGAAAAAAGTTTGATGCTCATGGTCTGTTGAAGTCCATTTGTCCATGGTTCAAATTTGCTCTAAGAAAAAAAAGTCAGATCTGCACACCTTGGGCAAAAAGGACATTTTCTGCAGCGGAGAGCAAATCAATAACGCTCCAGCCTTGATGTTTTTTTGGATCCTCTTCTTCATGGCTACATGTGGCTACTGTACGCATCAGCCTTTGGCTCAGACTCTGGACCCCTTGGGCTCTACATAAATGCCCTGCAAACCAAGTCATAACCCCCAAGAATAGCTTTCGGAGACGATCTTCCTGTTGGAAATGGCCACAAGGATTCCGTGTGGATTTGCTAGGGGATTAGCTCTGGTCAACTCCTCCAGCAGCTTCACGGCAAGGTCTTCCAAGCTTTGCCAGGGAAGTTGCACTTCATCTTCCGCTTGAAGCCATCGACTTCTGCCAGCCCCCACCTTCATTTTGTGACTGCAAGGTGAACTTACAATCCTAAAATAGTGATATGATTGATAAGTGGTTGTGAATGTCTTCTGGGGGTTCTTATATCTATAGTCTATATCATTTAATTTATATCTCTATCTTAGAATATCTATATATGTATCCATACTTAAATAAATAAATGTATGGGGGGTTGCACAAATGGGGGTACCCCACAATGTATGTACTGACCGACTTACACTTAGAAACCATTTTTTCCAAGTTTTTTGAGCCAACACTTAGAAACTCCTAAATTTCAGTTTCCAAGTGTTGATTAGTGGTTAAAAAAACAAAACCCAACACTTAGAAATGCCTTCAACACTTAGAAACCTCCTCTGGGGTTATGTTTGCTCCAAAATGTAGGTCGGTCACTATATCTGAACAAAAACATATAATACATGTATATACTATATATATATACATATAATATGTAATATACATAGATCGCTAACAATTGACCACACAAGGGATTTTCAATAAATGTGCGTGTATGTGTGGATGTATGTATGTATGATTCTGGATGTATGGATATATGGATTGAAGAATCACAAATAAACAGAGTTTTGAATGAACTATGCACACAACTTGGGATGCTTCACTGCAAGATTTATGTGGTCGTATTCCTTGGGGAACATAACACTTAGAACCTCTGCTTCTTGAATATGGATGATAACCGGGGGTACCCCGATTTCAGGACACCTCCATAATCATCCATATGCATATATAATTATATACACACGTACAATAATAGATATTTTTCGCATACCCCAAAGGGGCATTAGCCCCACAAATCAGCCATTCTTAAGGAATATCAACCATAATCCTCTGGTAAACTAACATAGCTATGGAACATCACCACTTTTATGACATAAATCAACTATGTCTATGGCAATTTTCAATAGCTTTGTTAGTCATTACCAGAGGCTAAGCCATATTTCACCCATGTTTCTGGGATCGGCACTGCGTAGGCCATCGAGTTGTCGCGCTCCTGAACAACTGGATGCCATGGGAGCCGACTCTGTGCAGGGTCGAAGTTCACCTGGGGAGCTGGGAAAAATCAATGGCCATTTCAGGTTCCTAAATTGGAGGTACCTACCATAAGGCCTATGTAAGGGCTATGTAAGGGGATATACCCCCAAAATATGGCCTTATATGGTACAGTACCTCCATTTTAGGATCCTGAAATTCCCATTGAAAAAAGGGAAAACATAAGTATGATCAATGGATTTATTCGTCATTTATCATCATTTATCATATTTATCATGGCCAATCTTAGATACCCTGCAAAAAAAGGAACACATCTTAGCTGGCTAGTAGATAATCCCATCGACAGCCAAAAACTAAAGGATGAGTTTCTTGCCATCTAAGATTGACCTAGTTATCATCATTGATCATCATTGATCATGATAAGATTGAGATTGGATGGACTTGGAAGGATTTTTCATGATTTTTCCCTATCGTGATGAAGCACCATGAATCCTTAGTGCTGGTTTTGTTCAGTATCATGTCTGGGTCCCAGCGAGTGGGGGCCTGGCTTGATCATGATAAAACATGCTCCATATTTAGAGGCAGTACATCTTGAAACCATGTCAAAACACGGTATATGGTTAAGGTCATCCATCTCATAAAGTGGGAATCCAATCATAGTTGGATATAGTTGGTATGTTGTAAATCCCTATGAACATGGATTGATAACCATCCCCCAAAATTGCTATGCAATCCCACGTAATATCTTGTAGTGTGCAACCAACTGATTTCACTGGTCGATTTTTGGGGCTACCCCATGCTGGGACAAGCCCATTTGGGCGTGACCCAAACCTGGCGGAAGCACGAACCTGGTCATTCTGGTGGTGTTTCCCCTAAAACAAACACACACACACACACACCCATATATGTATTAGGGGACTGCCATATTGAGCCAGTGCCATCTGACTCATCTCAACATCTATCAACCAAACTTCCAAACTGCCGGCCCCTGCATCAGAGGCGCACCAATCACGTGCACACCCTCCACCTGAAAGTCATCGCACTTGCATCCGGAGATCTGCCTCGTGGGGTGATGTGTCATGGGCTGGGGATGCAAGATGTAGCATGGAACACAGAGCCCGCAGGTCGTGATTCCAACAGATTTCAACCGATCCCAAGAATGCTCTTGTACTATTGAGATCTATTGAGTACTGCTAAGATAGAACAGCTGAAACAAATCATTACAACCAGCAGCCAGTATACAATACAACAACTATGTAACTCATGACCCAAAAGTTCGGGTTCCATCTCCAATTCCGTCACCGTCACGGGTGCCTGAAAACATCAAGTCGCTTGGCGCACACCTGCTGCATTTGCAAAAAAAACATATGAACCATGGTCAATACTCACTATATGGTTGATGGTCATCCCATCCACAATAAGGATCCTTATAATGGTTATTATAAATCCCTATGAACCATTGGATGACTAGCCCCTATTAATGGTTATTAACCAT
>Ga0126342_10016447_pt1 | contig 12886 bp, 14 predicted proteins | sample Cyp1metagenome_FD_92528 | JGI IMG/M metagenome (GOLD analysis project Ga0126342, IMG submission 92528) | Coral microbial communities from Lord Howe Island, Old Settlement Bay, Australia - Cyphastrea 1 metagenome | ecosystem: Host-associated > Invertebrates > Cnidaria > Coral ... | reverse complement strand
TATGTTTTTAACAGTTGGTATGACCTTGGGAATAAGGGTTCCCGTAGTGGGACCCCTTAAAGATATCAACTTCCAAAAACACAGTGGGGCCCCTTTGGCGGTGCTGGTATATATATATATATTATAAATTATAAATCCCTACTCATGGATGGATGACCATCCCACGATCTAACTCTCCTCTATATATAACAGCTGTTTGTTGATTGTATTTATATGTACTTATACACATGTTGCAGAAAACGTGAACGCTTCGCTGCTGAGCACACACCAAAAAAAATTGTCTTGGAAACAAGCGGGAAACCTTCATCTTCTGGCACAAATGCGGCAGCAAAAACAAAACCAAACCTCAAGTAAAACAATCCTGGCTGGTGGTTTCAACATTTCAACCCAACAGGAAAAGTAGAATACGAAGATCTGTTCTCTAGTTGAACCAGTTGACTTCCTCGCAACCAAAAGCTAGGGTCCAAGATTCCGAAAGGAAATTCGCCCTGGGTTCGCAACTGATGTAAGCCACTGGCATAGCCCACGATTAGCGCAAACCAGGCCAGACCCAGCCTTGGATGAGATGATGATTATCAAATCCGCCGGCCTGTTGGCGTGTCTGACTGGAAGGTGTTGCTCCTGTTCACTTCCTACTACTACTTCTACTACTTCTACTGCTTCAACTACTTCTACTACTTCTACTACTTCTACTACTTCTACTACTTCTACTTCTTCTTCTTCTGCTACTTCTACTTCTGCTACTTCTACTTCTTCTACTACTATTATTACTACTGCTGCTACTGCTACTACTGCTACTACTGCTACCATTACTACTTTTTCTTCTTCTACTACTTCTACTTCTTCTACTTCTTCTACTTCTTCTACTTTTTCTACTGCTACTACTGCTGCTGCTGCTGCTACCACTACCACTACCACTACCACTACCACTACCACTACCACTACCACTACCACTACCACTACCACTACCACTACCACTACGACTACGACTACGACTACTACTACTGCTGCTGCTGCTGCTACTACTACTACTACTACTACCACCACCACTATCACTACCACTGTAACTCCCACTACTCCTATTACTCCTACTACCTACTACTCCCACGAACCCCCTCCTCCTACTCCTTCCTGGATTCCTCTCTTCTTCCCCAAGTCCTAAACTGGTGGTGCCGGTAGCTAATGACAATGTCTACAGCATTACAGTCGTCAGTCACATGATGAACATGGTACTAAATTGATCGACCGGTACTCATTTGGTATGCGGTCCACAAGTTGTTCAAGCACGCACTTGCTACTCAAGCTGCTTCTGATCTACGGTTCCGTCTTCATCTCTTATTATCCCTCTTCTTCCTCTTCTTCTCCTCTTATCTTCTGCTTCTCTCTCAGTCTTCCACCTAGCGCGCACATCAACCTCCCTTGAGGCAATCTCTCTCCGCTTCCACTCTGTCCCCTTCCATGCAGCGGTCTGCTGTCAAGCCAGAGGCTCGTACAAAGTACCTGGCGCTACTTTACTGGGGGCGGTACTAATTTGGTATATGGCGTATACAGTCAATAGGTTGTTACGGTCAGCACTTGCTACACAAGCTGCTTCCGTTTCATGGCTCTGTCTTCGTCTCCTTCTCCTGTTCCTCTTCTCTTCTTCTCTTCTGCTTCTCTCTCCGGATTGAACCTAGAGTGCAAAACTCCCTTGGGGCCACCTCTCCATGGCCGGCGGGCTTGCCGAAGGCAATTAAATACAGGGTGTTCTGCGAGTGTACCCTTGAACCAATTTGGGGAAGTAGAAACTTGGACAAGTAAAGGTATACAGAAATAGGGGGATTGAGGGATTGGACAAGCAAGAATTGCCAGTAATCTCACAATTGATGTCAATGATATACAGTCAAAATTGAGCATCCCAAAATTGAGAAAACTGGATGGTTGAAAGACTGTTAGATTCCCAGAAGTGGCTGGAGGGGAAATCTGCGAGAAATCTGTATATTTGGAAAAAAAACAACACCAGGTTTCCTGCTGGATTTTCCCTTAAACCCATGCCTCAGATTTGCCGCTGGGTTGCATTCGCAGCCACAGCAGTGGCTTTGGTACTTGTGGCAACAACGCCTCCAAGATGAATTGAGGAGCAAAAAGGAAAGGCCCAGCCCAAGCGACGATTGTCACAATAATCCTCGGTGTGGCCGGTGATACGGCTATGAAAAAAAACACACATGTGTAACTTACGCATGGAATCCCATGGATATTCAAATAGCTGTTCATCATTGTTCATCTTTAGAATTTGACTCATTTGACCACCACATTCTTTGGGGAATGAATCGTCTGATCATTGGCCAACACTTGCTGCACGAGGGTCTTAATCCACAAGACCACCTCAATCAAGTCCATCTGATGGGCTTCTGGAGTGGTTTCAAATCCCCGCTAAGCACACAGCTTGAGGATCAAATTGCTTGCGGAAAGGAAGTGAATGTTTGGCCAATGGAAGCGAAGAAGTCAACACTTTGGCTATTGGATGCTCCATTTTTGGTGTTCAATGACTCTGAAGCACAGTCAAACAGTCCACTACCATTTGATACAATGTCCACGTTAGGAGTAAATTCATTGTCTCCCCAATGACGCCATTCAACAAATATGACAATTGACAACAGTACAATATAGTACAACACTTGAGCATTCACTTGGTGGAAACAAACATGACACCTTTGCCCTATTCCAAACTTAATGGGGATAAAATCCTGATTGGTCATAACACAAAGACCCTTGCATATATATATATATAATTGTAAGAAACCATTTCGGGGCAACAGTGCGGATGTTGACACGAACATCTTGAATCCTAGAGATCAACATCATCATCACCATCACCATCATCATCATCATCGTCATCACCATCATCATCATCATCGTCATCATCATCGTCATCGTGATCGTGATCAGCGTGATCATGGTGATCATCGTGGTCATGATGATCATGTATTCACATAGCTACGGACTATTCCCATTTAGATTATTTCCCTTTGATCACATATATCATAATGGTGATGTCTTATAGCAATGTGAAATCGCCAGAGAGTGCCTTGGGTAGTGCGGACTTCAAACACCAAACCTTGGCCCGCCAAGGAGCCCATCCAAACGATTTGCCATGGCGGACAGCAGGGTACAGAACTCCTGAATTTTCGGATGCCAAAGATGTAAAAAATAACATCTAAGAAGCTTCATATGCCCATTTGGGTCACTACTTGGATTGTTGATCTAGCCTTGTTTGGTGGCTAGACCATCATTTATTATGATGGTGAACATATGTTAAGATATATATTATGTATATACATCCATGTTGATATTTAGATCACTATTTTCGCAACTCCCCTTAGTCGTGTATGCGCCCATGGTATTGACCAACAAACAAAACGATACCAAGCCAGAAATCCCAGGGATATGTATGTGAGAAAGAGTACTGTAGAGAGGTAGAATCAATGTCACCAAGTCATTAATACATTGCAGATCGTGGAGACCTGGCAAAAAAAAACATGGCTGGTTGGTGGTGCAATAACCATCTTGAAAAATATGAGTTCGTCAATGGGAAGGATTAATTATCCCATATATGAAATGGAACAATAAAAGTCAATGGTTCCAAACCACCAGCCAGATTTATTATGATTAACCATAATTTACCATCATTAACCATCATTAACCACCATTTAAAAACATGGTAAAGTCCGAATCTGTACCGGTCCCACTTTTTCGGCAAACGTGGGACTTCCTGTGCCCATGGCGCGGCGTCCTGACGCATGGTGCTCAAGGGTTGCTGCCTTGGCGCTCCACTGGTGATGGTGATCAGTTCAGCAGATCTCTAGTTACCCTATGGTAATTTAACATAGCTATTGAAAATGGCCATTTATAGTGGATTTACCCATTGAAAATGGTGATTTTCCATAGTTATGTAAACATTTACCAGAGGGTAATGTTGTTTGGGGAGAACCTTGGCTCTTGTCTTCGTTGAACACGATAATCCAAAGTGCGTGATCCATCTTGATCCATGATGATCTTAAAACACTTTTCAGCATGGCTGCCAGGCGCTGACTGAAACTCTACTTCACCTCCCAATTCTTTCCAGGGAACACCATGAACGTATATGATAATCAATAATCATTGATCATAGTACATATAATTATCATACATTTTTACATCCACCGATTGCACCCATCCAGTTGGAATCTTGATGTATCTGCTCACCCAAGGCCCCCAGCAAGTTGTCAGGGAGTCCTGTATCCTCTTGCGAGCTGAGGAAGTAGAGTGAGGCGGCCAGTTCAGCAAACCTCCAATTTGGCAAAGGTCTGCCTTTTGGCCAAGTTCTGAAATCTTGCCAGTCATCTGCGATAATATCAAAACATATCCAAATCAACAGCTGTATCGTATATACACAAATACACAACACAACAATCATACAAGTGTCCTCAGCTGTATCAATATTAATATATCAACATATTTATCAACAATGATACACATATGGATACATATGGTGATTTCCTGAAATAGGTACCCCCAAATCATCCATTTATAGATGGATGGTCCATGAAATAAACCATCCATTTTTGGGTACCTCCATGACTATGGAAATCCCATGAAATCCGCCGTGCAATCCTGGCTGGCCCACCTCCTTGTCACGAGGTGAGGGTTGCTGTTGCTGGGTATCTGGAGGTTCTGCTGATACGCCTAGCGGATCGCTAGCGGATCGCCTGAAATCCGTGACGGAAAAACGACTGGGATGTGGTCGACATGCATCAACCCGTGATTTGTTTCACTTTCAACATGGGTCATTAAATGTCCCCATTGAACATCACCCAACCATTAGGTATATGGTCTATAATGGCTACTATAAGGTGATGTTCAATATACCCAAAATGGGACAGTTACCAACCCCTGTCCCTTGACTGTAGACTCTCCGCAGAACTGGAATGATCAACTGTTTCTATCTGTTGAATTGTTGTTCTTGAGACACTGCTGGAACCAAGCCTATGACCAAACTGCTGTGCCAAGCAAAAAAATATGAAAATCTGCATTAGAGATGTTCAGAGTATGTGGGGCCCAGGACCTCTACATACTGGCTTTGGAACGTAACCTAAAAAATAAGTGGAAGTTGAAAAGTCACTGAAATCCTGGCTATGGCTCCACTTAAATGACAAATCGCGCGCCTTCCGCAGGGAAACGATGTTCGCCTCCAAGACCACGCGAAGTCTCGGCCTGTCAAGCAGTCAGCATCAATACGGGGTCCATAAATGTGGGTATCCCCAATTTATGGATGGTTTATTTCATGGACCATCCATTTATAAATGGATGATTTGGGAGTACCCCCATTTATGGAAATCCTCATATCATAGTTGCAGGATGTTGCAGGGTTGTCTGTAGTACTCTGCAGTGTATGGAAAAAAACACCTGAAAGTGTTGTTGAGATAGATGTGGGACTTTGGAAACATCTGTGCTGTTCTCAATGAACTGCTCTCTACGACTAGAGAAGGCGTCGACAAGTGGCCGGCCTACAATCAATTCCGCAATTAAATGATCCATTCACTGATTGATGTTGTAAACCCTACTGAAAAACATGCCAACTCAGACGTAAAGTCAATCTGTTCACACACCACTCAACCAATTTAGATCGTTCTCAGGCATACAAATGACAAGTTGGACTTTTTACGGCCCACCGGTAGGCTCCCATTTAGGCGCGTGCCATAACAGCAATTGCAGAGCATCCAGGTAGCTGTCCAAACAACTCACCTGCCGAAAATGCGCCAACCTTGATGGACCTGGAGGGTTGTGAGGTTGTGATCCTCTCAACTTTCAGAAGTTTTGAAGGCGCATTAAAAGCGAAGCTTCGCGCAAGTCTTTTGATACCATGGAAAACGTAGAAAAATCCGAGTATTCCCAGGGTAGATGCAATCCTCTCAATACTATCGCTTGACATAGCTTGGGTGGGTGCCGCCACAGTGTGACCCTGGATCATTAGACCTATAGGACCTAAATAGACAAGGCGACTATCTACAAAGGCTGATGCTGGATACTGCAATCAACGAACTACTTCATGGTCGGGGGTCTAATCCCTTCTTCCTATTACTAAAACCTCCCTAAATGACAAAAACTACTCGAGATTGTTCGTTTTAGGAAATTTCAGATTGGCCAATTTGATTTCTAATTGATCCCCTTTAGAACACGATTAAAACATCAAGGTCCAATTTGAAGGTTCTACCCCCTTTTAGTAAAAACATGTAAAAACTAGTTAACTGGGGTGTTTTTTATTGGGGTCCGTCTTTTAAAATCAATCATTTTAGTTGTTTTAATTAAAGTTTAATTTTTAATATTAATATTCGGGGAAAGATTCGAAATCCAGTTTTTGGCGGGCTGATATATTGAATGATCAAAGCCCCATCTTTCTGGAAATTCCGTTCCCATCATATCCCATCATATCCCATCATCCCCATAGCCCCATAGTTCCCCCGCCTTTCGTTGTTGCATTCTCTTCCGATAGAAATCCACGATGCGAACCATCAGCAGAAGACCCACCTGCGCGGCCCTACGGCGCGTCAACGTGCCGTACGTTGGTGAACATCTGGGAGTGGTCACGTTGGGGCAAAAGCTTGGTGGGCTGGTAATGGGGTATAAAAGAAACAAATTTACGGGGATATATATGTTAAGGTAGGGGATAAAACTATGATCTAATGGGATATATGATGTAGCAACATGATGCGGGGTTCGGTTTTTTGGTCATAGCCAAAATTACCATTTTGATGAGGAAAATGATGAACTACAAGATGTTTTGGTACTACAAGATGTTTGAAACCATTTATAGATGTTTTACCTATATTTAAAATAGTGTGTTTTTCATGAACCATTTATAGATGATTTACCTATTTAAAATAGCGTGTCCTTCTATACTTATGTTAGTTTACCAGAGGGTAAACCCACTTCAACCACCACTTATAGATGATTTTCCATGATTTTTCCCACTACAAACCTCCATGTATAGATTATGTTCCACGTGTTTCCCACTAAAACCTCCATTTATACATGATTTTCCCACGAACACCTTTATTTATAGATGATGTTCCTTGATTTTTTCCCACAAAACCCATCAAAAACCTCCATTTATACAGGTTTCTATATATAAAGTTAAAGAAAATCCAGTTGTCCAAATCCGGAGCACCGAGTCCCAGGAGTTTGCCAGGAATGCTTCCAAGGAATCCAGGAAATACCTCGAGGTCGGTCGGAGCCGGGTGGGTGTTTGGCTCAAGGATGGTGAGGTGAAACTGGGAAAAAACGTGCGAAAAACCCTGGGAAATCCATGGAAAATCCATGGAAAAATTTAACATAGGAACATCATCTGAGCATCATCTTTTAGATGCATGAAAATGCGAGATTCCTTTTTTGATTGAGAATTTTACGTGACCAAAGAGGACACGTTGAAGAACCTTCGCAAATGGTCCTATGACTTCTGTACTCGAGACCTGGGAACCAGCGCATCGACAACTCTCTGAGTCAATGGCTGAGTGGTCTTGCCAAAGACTTCCTTGGCCAAATCGCAAACGGCCAGAGAGACGAAAGGTTTTCATGTTGTGTTTCATGGCCTTTTCAGGCTGTTTCATGCTTTTTCCATTGCCATGTCCAGTCAATGAAGGATGGTCAAACCGCAAACGCCGAGGTGCCACGAAGAGATTTTGATCACCCTTGGTGTCAAAGAAATCGTTCAAGAACAGAAATTCTGAGGTGGCTGTGTCCTCGCACAAAGCCGGTAATTCACGAACACTCAGCAAGGACTTTGTGTAGCAGAAGTATATTGTGCAAGTGGGTCTTGAGTCTTGAGTACAGTCACATCCTGTACAGTAAAGGCATCAGTCATCAGTTGTCTAAATTATCATTCTTGTTTCACCCTTCATGGCTCAGCCTTCCATTCTTCCATGTTCATCCATTTTCATCCATTTTTTCTAGCTTGCCTTCCATATCTTCCATGGGTTCATCGCATTTTTTTGAAACCACGGCATCTTCGAAATCAGCCCTGTCCATCAGCAACATTTGGTGACTTCGAAAGAGCTGCTCATGGTAGTACTTCACCTTGTCCTGGCATCGAGCACCCAATATATGGAGCACCCAAAAAACATAAATTCTGACCACTGAAGCAAACTGTAAGTGGGTAATTAGGGTAAATTGGCTTATATATATATTGTTATATAGGGATACAAATATGTGTGTATATATATAATTATATATATATTATACATACACAATACCGAGTACTTGGTCAATGGGTAATTATACGTAATTATCCCTATTGTGCTTCCAAACAATCCCTACTAAACCAGGTCGCCAGGTGGTATAACTCACTGTGATAACCACAACCAGCCAGCAAAGATATTTGAAATGGCCCAAGTTAGGACCTTGCAAAATGCAGGGCATGATAAAGGTTCTGATCTGTTATGCTCTCTCGACTTGGACTTGGTGTGTTTCCATCCGTCAGCATACTGTTGCCACTCCCAACTTAAACACACTTAATCTACTGCTTCCTCCCCAACGATAGGTTCCTGGCACTCCGTCACGGAAGCCCTGAAAAAATACAAATAAAATAAAAAACGTAGCAAGAGGAATCGTACTACATCTTTCCAAGTGCCTATTTTTCTTCCAACACCCATACGCTCTTAAGACCCGCATTTATTGCTGCCGCCTGGCTGCCTGGCATCCGATCATCGTGCCTTGTTGGTGTGAGCGATGATCGGATCTTTGTCCAACTGCTCCAAGATGGCATCGCGGCCTCGTCAGCTTGGCGATGCTTGGAATGTCGGACGACTGGAAAACTGGATCCAAAGCTGAAGGCATGGTACTGGGATGTTTCAATGGGTTTAAGGGACAAATTAAGGGAAACACCTATATTTAACTGGAGAAACCTTGGTTTCCTGTACTCCGAATCAGAGTAGTTTTTCCCTTGAACCAAGCCATTGAATGTTGCCGGAGTCAGTTATTTTCGCAACTGAGATCTGATTGAGTCAGCAGCAAAAATTCTGCCAGGCTCTCTTAGGAAAAGTGCTTCAAATCTTGTTTCGACCAACTGATAATCTGATAGTATCATTATTCATGCACCCACTGATAGATACTATCAAAAAACATCCAATTTTACAAGAATAGAATAGATAGTAACACACCCACTGATAGATTGCATTATTCTGACAGATAAAATTCGAAAAAAACACCCAATTCACCAACCAGAGCACCAAGCGTTTTGCATGGCACTGCTATCTTGGCCTGACAGGGAAAACACGTTGCCCTTGTCCTTCAGCTGCACACCTCGCCATCGCATGCCATCGCCACAAGGAGAGCTGTTGTTCATGCCATCCACGTTGCCATCATTCACGGGATTTCACCATGGATTTCATTAACCATCAACAGCATGGATGAAAAATAAGATGTTATGGGGATTCAATATGATTCAATGGTATTGAAAATGGGACATCATGAGGTTTTTTTTTACATGGTTTCATGGTATTTTATGGAGATATCAATGGGATATACACAGTACCCTCTGGTAAACTAAGATAGCTATGGAAAATGGCCATTTATAGTGGATTTACCCATTAAAAATTGTGATTTTCCATAGCTATGTTAGTTTACCAGAGGGAAACCCACAATGATGTCGTAGCGTTCCGGTAGCGAACCCGGTACCGTTGAGACCGGTGTCGTAGCGTTGAGACCATGACTTCTGCCCAAGCCCAAGTTGTCCCACAGGCGACCTCGGTGGAGCTGTGCATCCCATGCTATAAATTCTATTGAAACATACTATATGTGTATTATGATGATTATTATTGTTAATATATGTTAATTAATATCAATATCTACATCTTACTATAATTATACATAAATGATAAAATAATAATAATAATCAGAATAATAATAAACACAATAATAACAATAGTAATAATAATAATACATATATATATATTATGGATTTGGTATAGCAAGGACACTCAGACAGCTAGAGTTTGCTGCCAATGTCGGCAGCTGGACAATGTTGCGCATGTGGCATGGCGATTGTCGGACCGATGATGCTCACCTAGTGATGGAAAAGTCACCATGCGGACATACCCTCTGGTAATTTAACATAACTATGGAAAATCACCATGATTAATGGGAAAATCCACTATAAATGGTCATTTTCAATAGCTACGTTAAATTAACAGAGGGTAAAGGATCTGAAATGAAGATAAATCAAGATAAATCAAGATAAATCGACAATCGTTCTTGAAGTTTTTTTCCTCTAGACCATGTAGATCCCCATTCTTCGTGGGTTTAATATCAAGTTTGATCCCATTCTTGGCGTAGCCCCATGGCCCATGCTTTGAGACTTGCACCGGCAGATTGACCTTCGTTCACCAGTAGGTCCGACTGCCATGAGACAATGCCGGAAACACTGCGGTGAGTGGTTCTTGAAGTGGCCAGGGCTCAATTGGAATATGTTGCCGGTGATTTCACATATGGCTTCCATCACCATTTAAGATAGCTAAATCAATGCTATCACATCATCTACAAATGGTTCTTTCCCAGAGGATCCATGTATGGAATATTTACCTACATTGACCCCTAAAGTAATTTAAAATAATCCCAATGTAGGTAAATATTCCATACATGGATCCTTAGGGTTTGTGCTGATTTTTTCATGCTTTGCCCATAAATGCTGTAACAAATCTAGCAAATGGGCCATATGAACGATATCAATGCTACATTCAAGTTTTCGGTGTTCTAAAATGGGGGTATATACCCCAGTTCTCATCCATTTTAGATCCACTTTAGTGGGATTTTCCATGGCATAAATCATCCATTTTCCATGGCTATTGAGGTACCACCATTGATGGAAAGCCCCTGGGCACCACCTTGGTAGCCGCATATTCCAGCTCCAACTTCTGCAGGGATGTCACGTAGGTGCGGAACCTTTTGGAGAATCGCTGCAAGAGATTCAAACGCCAGGGCGGAACTTAGCGAAACAGTAAAACGTTGGATGTGGGGTGTATATATATATATATATACACTCTATATATATATACACATACATACTATATAATAATAATAATAAATGATAATAATAATAATATAAATAATATATATATATATGTTCATTAAACAAATATCCATATATCTATCTACAGTTCATGGGGGTCAGAAATCAACATTACAACAGAGGCTTCAACATCTTCAACCTGGTGCCCTTCTGAGACAACTGCTGCTTCAAATAGACCGCACTCATGGTGCCCACATAGTGGGCTTTCACCTCCTCCGCAACAGCACCATGGTGCTCGGCCAAAAACCTCCAGGCTTGAGATGCCAAAAACATCCAATGGGGGTGATCAAAGGTTACTCAAATGGCCTACAGGCCTACTGGTTGGTGGTTGACCTACCCCTCTGAAAAATAATATTAGTCAGTTGGGATTATTATTCCAAATATTATGGACAAAATAAAACATGTTCCAAACCACCAACCAGAAAATGGCCTGAGTTGTTTTTTCATGGTTCCAAACAGGACACCTCTGGCGGTGATCAGCCTACTGAAACAGAAAAATTGGTGAGATGAGTGTATGTATCCCGAAGTTTGCAATGGTTCTAAACATGACTTGTTGCAGGGATGGTCGGGAGCTCAATGGTTGTCCCACTTTCTATGTAGTATTGCGGATTTGTGTGTTTCTTACCCAAGTATGGCTCCCTACAGGTTGAACCAAAGTAATTAATTGTGGGCCAAGTTCTGGGGCCATGGGTCCATGTTGATCCAAATTCTGATATGTATCCCTTCAAATTGGGGTCGGGTCGGGCCAAACATAGCCAGATAATTCAACAGGCACCACCCAAACTTACCCTCTAGTAAACGTTTACATAGCTATGGAAAATCCACCCAGCTTTAAGTTCGGTAAATCAGCTATTTCTATGGGCCATTTTCAATAGCAAACGGTATCAAATTACCAGGAGGGTAATACAACTATCCATTATTCATCCATTCCTGTTGGCTATTGTTCCATTATCAACCATTATCAACCATTATAATACTTTATGTTCCGTGAATTATTATCCATTATTATCCATTATTCTCCATTATTTTCCCGAGGGTCCAGATTCTGCAGCCTGATCCACAGCTCCCGGGCTCCGCCGAGCTCCCGACTGCGTCATGGATTTGAATCGCACCAAGACGTTGCGCTGCAAGATCTGCAAATTGGTCCTAAGAGGAAGATGGAGCCGGTCGAAGTGGAAAACGCCCCTGAAACTTGAGATGTTGGATACATCAGAAACAACATAGACTTGAGGTCAAAACAACATGTTCAAATATAATGATACGGCCAGGACGGATGTGCCGCCCGGGAAAGTGCGTTTTGACTGCGCAGGGCCAATGTTTTGTGAGATTCCCCGTGTCGTTCGTTTGGGCAAACGGATGACGATGTTTTCCCTCATTTCATCAACATCATCATCATCAGCAGCAGCATCATCATCAACAACATCAACATCATCAACATCATCAACATCAACATCAACAACATCAACATCATCAACATCATCAACATCAACATCATCAACATCAACATCCTCATCAACATACATCTGGGGACGTGGTGACTCACACGCACTCCCAGGGCTACCACCCCCTGGGGACGTGGAGACACACACGCACCCCCATCATCATCATCATCATCAACAACAACAACAACATCAACATCTTGATCTTCCCAATTGAATGTAAAGTTTAACGGGGGTGGGAGTTTAATATTCCCTAATACCTTTGTTGATCTTCCCAATTGAATGTAAAGTTTAACGGGGGTGGGAGTTTAATATTCCCTAATACCTTTGTTGATCTTCCCAATTGAATGTAAAGTTTAACGGGGGT
>Ga0126342_10016446_pt1 | contig 12886 bp, 15 predicted proteins | sample Cyp1metagenome_FD_92528 | JGI IMG/M metagenome (GOLD analysis project Ga0126342, IMG submission 92528) | Coral microbial communities from Lord Howe Island, Old Settlement Bay, Australia - Cyphastrea 1 metagenome | ecosystem: Host-associated > Invertebrates > Cnidaria > Coral ... | reverse complement strand
CGACATCCACCGTCGTTTTGCATGGCAGGTGTGGTGCTTGGTGACATCTACATTCTCTTCGCGTGGCAGGCGTGGCAGGCGTGGCACTTATGGCACTGGGCTGGCTCTGGTGGCACTTATGGCACTGCGCTGGCTCTGGTGGCGCGCTTGTGCGCCGCTGGTCGCCGGTGATGGCGTGGCACTTGGCGACATCCACCGTCGTTTTGCATGGCAGGTGTGGTGCTTGTTGACATCTACATTCTCTTCGCGTGGCAGGCGTGGCGCTTATGGCACTGGGCTGCCGCTGGTCGCCGGTGACGCTGCGGCACTTTGCGTGGCAGGCGTAGCACGTGGCGACATCCACCTTCGTTTTGCCTGGGGCTCTGGTGGCGCGCTTGGGCGCCGCTGGTCGCTGACGGCGTGGCACTTTGCGTGGCACTTTGCGTGGCAGGCGTGGCGCTTGGCGACATCCACCTTGGTTTTGCCTAGCAGGTCTGGCACTTCTGGCACTGGCTGGATCTGGTGGCGCGCTTGGTCCCCGGTGGCACTTGGAGACATCAACTTTCGGTTTGCGTGGCAGGTGTGGCACTTGGTGACATCAACGTTCGTTTTGCGTGGTAGGCGTGGCGCTTGGTGACATCCCGCTGCGTCCATCTCTCTCATGCACGACCTTGTCACACCCACACACAACTTTGTCACGCGCAATCTTTCACACACATCTCTCTCACACACACACAGATTTGTCACCCACGACTTGGTCACACACACACACACAATCTTCCACACACATCTCTTTCACATGCAATTTCTCTCTTACATAAATTTTTGTCACACACAACTTTGTCACGCACAATTCTTTCAAACACAATTTTGTCACAGACAACTTTGTCACACATACACAACTTTAACTTTGTCACACACACAACTTTGTCACACACAACTTTGTCACACACAACTCTTTCACACACAACCTTTCACACACAACTTTGTCACACACACACAGTCTTTCACACAGAACTTTGTCACACACAATTTTTCACTCACAACTTTGTCACACACACACACAACTCTTCACATACAAATTTTGAAAATATGGATCGTCCGCCAGGTTCTTTGTCCTGCCGCTTCAATGATTTTTTCTGATTATTGGAAGAAATTGACTTGTGGGGTTAGCCGGTCTTTTATTTTTTTCCCAGCTGACAGCGCTCGAATTGGTAGGTGACCTTGGCCTCCGGCAAAGAGATCAAGACGACAGTGGCAGCGGGTGGGCGCGTGGGCGATTTGAGACAAGAGGTTGCCGAGACCTTGGACCAACACCCCAGGCGGGAGAACAAAATGGGGAGATGGAGGGGTGGATGCCTGGTGTCAAGCCTGTGATAGCGGCCTCAGTAAAGGTACAGGGTCAGGTCTCATAAGATAATGCGCGTCTCTGAGACCCATAGTGCCATATTATCATGTTCTTCCACAGGCAATTTCTTCGAAGGGTCGGAAGGGCCCGGAAGGGCCTGAAGGGTGGTGATGTCAGGAGTGTCGAACTCAACAGTGGTGGTAACGTTCTTGCTGATGAGGACAAGGTTCCTGACTCTCAAGTGACAATTGTTCTGGTGCGTTTGCCATGGGTGGGTGCCACACCTGAGAAGGTCAAGGACCTTGGTGGGGGCGAGTTTCAGATTGTTGACGAGGAGGAGAAGAAAGGTGGTTCAAAATGCAATGCACTCTGTGAGGTGGGCTTCTCAAGTGGCACCGAGTACTTCGAGGTAGAGGTGGTTGAGGGTTCTGGTGCTTTCATTGGTGTCAGCACCAAGGCAGGATTTTCTGAGGGCTACAAGATCAAAGGATTGTTCTTTGGTGGGCCAGGCAATCTCAGCAACGGCAGTGCTGGTTTGCGAACACAATTCGGGCAGGAGGTGAAACCGGGTTCAGTCATTGGTGTCACCTTGGATCTGACTGATGAGAAGACAGTGGGCATCACATTCTGGGAAGGTGATACATGTCTTGGTGAGGCTTTCAAGGATTGTGCACGTGAGCCTGGTGCCATGGTATTCCCTGCTGTATGTGCCAGTCATTCGGGGGATCGTTTCAAATTGTCCCTGAAAAGAAATCCACGGAAAGCCAAGCTGGTCACACCCCACCCAGCTGTTGGATGCTGGGATTTGCAACGCTTGGTGGTCGATGGTGAGCTGGTGAATCTAGATGCAGCCCTGACCATCAAAGGCAAAGGCAAAGGCAAAGGATATGCCGCCGAAGGTGAGGAAAGCAAGGGCAACATTGTGATGGCAATCAGCAGCCGCGACATGAAGCTCTTCAAGATTTCCCTGAGGTTGGCCAACACCTTGATGACCAGTGTGCCTGGAGAGAGTCATGAGATGTTATGAGTCATAGCAGTTTTGCTTCTAAATGCTTCTAATTTCCTAGGTGTTCATCTATTTCATCTCATGTTTACTTGTGCAGGCCGTTTTAGTGAATTGAAAGAGAGAAAGTGTCGTCCAGTCGTCATTGCACCGGGATCTTTACGGCAGACGGTGGCTCAGGTGGTAGTCACAACTGGAGCCGATGGTACGGAAGAGCTGAAGGTCGGCATGGTGGCGGGAACGATGGTCATGGCACCTCCGCCTTTGATGGACCTGGAGCAGCGCTTCTGCAAGGCCTTGCCATTGATCACCAGCTGGGCCATCACAGATTCGAGGTTGGACCTTCGTGGTGAAGCCGTTGAGATGGACTTTATCCACTATGATGCGCCTCCAGTGGAGCCAGTCTCAAGCCCACTACCGTGAGGGTGTGATGTGGCGAAAACATGCGAAAACATGCTTCATCTTATTTCATTTTGACTTGGAAAGCAAAAGCCCACAACCTAGCTTTCAGGCCAGCCGCGGTATCAACATTCCTAAGATTGTTCGCGGGCCTATCCGCTGGTTTTAAGTTTTACCCAAATCTCAAGAAATGTTGTCAACATGCTCTGATCAGTGTGTTTTTGGAGGGAAATGTTTGCGAGAGACCGCAGCCTGTCGGACAGTCGTCCAATCGATTTCAAACAGCTTCTCAGCCTGAGGAATCTTCTCACCCTGAGATCATTGATTAATACTGATACTGATACTGACACTGGTACTGTAAAAAGTGCAGCAAATGCTGCTGTGAAAGGCTTGGTGTTGCACTGTGCATTTTGCCTGCCTAGTGTTACGTCGACAAAGACTCAGAAGATTGGGATATCCAGCAGCACAAGCATATGAGTGAGCGTTGATATCAACAGCAAAAGCACAGGTGATTCAAACGCATTTTGTGACGAGCTTCCAAGGTGCGAACCTCTCTGATGCGGAGCGTGCAGTCAAAGAATTAGACAAGCAGAGCTGTACTGCGACTTGGACAAGTTGCTTAGTGACTCTGTGGCCCACAACGGCGATCGGGAGGGATGTTTTCATTGTCCTCAGTATGATAAGCAGTGCTTCAATGCATTGTCCATCATAATTTTGCGCTTCACCATGAGTATCGAGATTGTATGCTTGGGGTTGAATGAAGAGGAGATTCGGATAGAAGCTAGGCACAGAAAACTGTCAGCTGCCAGCAGTACATTGATGCCGTTTAGGGAAGCAGGTCATTGCGGATATACTCATGCTCATACTCATACCATCCACTGGGACAAATGAGCTTGGAAGACTGCGGAACCAAGGTAATGTGAAGGCATTACAGTTTGCCTTCCTCTTGCAGGTCTGAGTAAGGCAAAATGCATGTGTGACGGCGAGCGGCGTGGTGGGAAAACAACCGCTTAATTCGGTAGCTACCTACATACAGGCCGCCCATGCACAATGGATTTAGCTTGCAGCGGATCAGCTCGGTTTCACTGTCTCCTACCCTCAGGATTTTCGCACCACGCTCAGAAGAACAAAGCGAATGACCGAAGGACTGGTGCCCAGTCTTGGGTAAACGACGAAGCAAAATAGACCCTCACACACATCTATATTACACGAATGCTATCACTGTAGATTTGTGGCCTTTTACCATACCTGGTTGCATGCCATTGCATCCAAACAAAACGGACTTTGTGACAGACATCTCGTTCGACTCCTTGCAACCGGCCGTTTTGGGATAATATTTTGGCTTAGGGAGGATGTGGGAAGTTTAGCCGGCAGTTTTTTTGTGCCAGGCCTCCGTGCCGAGCTGGCTGTTGAGCCATATGCATGGGAACATAGTACCAATGTTGAACATTTCCTGAACATTTCCTACCTTGGCCAACCTCTTCCCACAAAGCATGCAGTGCGTTTTGGACTGCGTTGATCATCAACAGCACGTCTGAAAAAAACCATCCACTCAGCAAGCACAGGTGTTAGCGAGTCTTTGTCTTCACGCGAGAGAGTCCTGGTAGCACTTCTAGACTTTCTGTGAGCTGTCTTGTGTTGCTGACTGCTGTGGTGGCACCATCTGCTTAAGTACCAATGTAACATAATGTAACCTCTGTTTTCAGGATGGCTTATCTCAGCTTTAACGAGACGGTGAATGCGAATCTGAAGTGACTTGACTCCAAGTTGGCCGTGGTTTTGGGGCGACTGCTGCATTGCTGAAGCAGCCAACACTCAGGTTCACTTCAGACAACTCTGCGGAAAATGAGGAGATGCTCAAAAAAGATTTGCCGCTGCGATACACATGGCCGCTTGACCAGATATATTGGCCTGGAAGGAATGGAGTGTGCTGGAATATGCTGGAATCAAGAACTGAAAGACTGTTGGAGCATGTTGGAGCTTTAGTGAGTTTTCGTTCCACTGGGGTACACACAATTTCTGAATTCAAAACAGCCCATCCAAAAGCAGCAGATCTGATCAAGCGATAGCTTCACTGCTGGATAGGTCCATTTGGGAGCAGATCATGGCCAATGACAAGGCAGCAGCATATTCCGATGCCACTCACAAGGCGTGGCGATGGCGTGCGGGCAGCTGTGGCTGTCCCGAATTTCTGCCTACGCAAGTATATAGTTACAGTTTTCTTGAGGTTCAAAAGTGAAGTGGCCTGTGTCTGATGATGGGCCCCATAAACTGTTGATGTAGCAGTTTTCATTGGGAAGATGATTCGATGATAGACCATGCAATTTTTTGGGTACCGTATTTCCAGACAAATCCAAGTTGATGTGCAGTCTTTGTTGTTTTGATTCTCCTCAAGAAACACATGGTTCTGCAACAAGTCTTGGAGAACGTTGCTGAGAAGTGCTATTTTGCACGTTACACAAACACAATCAGCAGTGGCAGGTTACGGCATTCTCTACGGTGCAGGCACACCTTCCACTTCATTGTGCTTCCTGTAGATTTCTGTGTGGACCTTTGGTCTATCTATCTATCTATCTATCTATCTTGAATGACTTCATTATTGGCGTGGATGCATGCAAATTTGCCCATGGAGCAAATCAAGCTTCAGTTTGATCTCTGAGTGTAGATGTGGAAAAACAGACAGATGCTTGCTGCGAAATGCTGCAAGAAGCATGACTTTTACTTGCTCCAATCTACTCCAAATCTCTACCAACAACTATTTTGCCCTCAATGATGATGAATGGGCCCAGGTGTACAAACCACTCCCAAGAGCGACATCGTGTCTCTTGAAATTGAGACCCATGTGGGCAGTGCCCAAACTATTCCTAGTCCCCATCGCCCGGGACTGCCAGGAATTCTGGAAGCTCTGGAACCACATGCCGCAGCCCTCAGAGCTCTTCGAACAGGCGGCTGCTGATGCGATGGGATGCGGGTTTGAAGAACTGTGGGAACCGTTGGGAATGAGGGGGAACTAGGCAAACTAGGGATTCAGCAAAGAATGAGTCTTGGACGATCTGAATGTCTTTATTTGGATGTGTTGTCAAATTTAGTGAGATGAATTGAGATTGGTCAAAGCAAGGTGGCTGCCTTAGCTTGAGTCAGAATCATGAAGCTTGCCGTCTGTTCATTTTTTTGGAACGGAACCAAGTATAGTATGGAACTTGATCACCATGCAGGCGAATCTGTAGTGCTATCAGATCTATCAGTTTCAGTTGCCTTTTCTTGGAGCACCTCTTGTCCAGAAACGAATGGTGAGAGAGCAACCTGATGGACTACATGTCATTGATGCTTGAGCGCAAGAGTTTCCTTCGGCCTTTGTTCCATTTTGAACATTGTGAACCACGTCTTTTCCAGTCTCTTCCATTTGAAAAGTGACCATCGTGAACCACGTCAAACTGACATGACCGGTTTGCTCGGTTTACTGTCAAATTGTGTGCCCTCACCAGCTGAGGATGCTATCATGATCTTTCGAGAAAACATTCGTCCTGAGTGGGAGGAACGAATGAGAGCAGTTTGTTGACTTCTGTGTTTGCCAATATTATCAAAAGACACCAAACTTACCCTGAACCCATGAAACTCGCTTCGCGCTTATGCTTGCGGCAGGACAAGATGAATACCAACGGTGGTCACTTTCAGTTTCAGCTCAAGCCAACTGTTGGAGGTGGTCAGGTGCAGCATTCAATTTCGACCTGACTCCTTTTTCGTTCAATACACGGTGATTTTTCCTGTCAGAGACAGATACATTTTACCAATCAAAGTCCAAAGAACCCTGACTTTGAAGGTGGACGAGTACTGGAACAATCTGGTTCTCGGTGTGCTTTTTGTCTGCAAAGAGAGCAGGGGTTGCCTCACATGCCGCCACGTCCTACCTTCAAAGACGCCAAAGATCCCCTCGAAGGGCACCCAGATATTGAGATACAAAAGTCAGTCGGAGGATTGGTGCCACCATTGAGCCGGCGAATATGATCACTGGAATTCGACTTGTGAAGCCCTCAGACTGGACTGGATCTTGAATGCTCCAAGAGCATCACCAGGGACGGTAGCCAGGGTATCAACAGAACATCACAGGATATCACAGGCGTTTGCCACGTGCCAGGTGGACAAGTTGTCTGGACCAAGAGCTGCAGGTGTGATTCGCCTGGAGGCGTGAGGTTGTTGTGCTCTTTTCTTCACTGAAAGATATGGTTGTTTTATGTTGTTTTTGGATCCAGAAGAACAGCCAATTCGTTATGATAAGTTATGAGGGTAGTCAAATCAGCTGTTTTTTCTTGCCGGGAAGATGGGGACTCTCTGCAGCCGATTTTAATTGCAATGATGACATCTAAGATTTGCACTTTCCCGCAAGGAAACAATGATGCTTTCTTGTAACAGATGTTCTGCCAAGCACAAGTATTGAGATTTCACATCTTCTTTTGCCCAGTTGCTCAACCAACTCATTTGGGTAATCAAGAGATTTAGGATGATTAGATGGAGATTTAAAACAACTAAACCATAAATAAATTGGGATACAGAACAGTCGCAACCACTGTCGCAGGTGTGGTTCACCAACATGGAGGACACGGCTGCCACACAGGCCCTGAAGAAGAGCGTTGAGAAGCCACTCGCAAAGATGGTGACAGCTGTGGCTGTTGGGAGATGGCCAGAGGATTTTGCTTCCGAAGTGAATGGGGGTCGATCATTGAAGTATGCCAGAAGGAGAAGCTTGCTGATTCCGCGTGAATAAGATTGAATAAGGGTTCGGTTTGTCCAATTAAATAGTGCACCCATAATTTGATGAGGGATCATCTTTTTTCGGGATAGTATCAATGACCATAATTGGTGGGGTATACCGCATTTTCAGACCCGCCAAAATATCATATGGATGGTTGGTCAACATATCATATCCCATTCGATTCCCATGAATGGCCCATGAATATCTCAGTAGATCTCAATTTTTGGTGGTTGAATCAGTTATTTTCGTCATCTCAGGTGCATGGCCACAAGGCTGGATGGCACGGTGGGCGCTCCGCCCAAGGGCAACTTCGCTGCAGTGATTTGAACTCTAATACTGATCTAATGGGATATTCATGGGGATAGCAACCAACAATCTCAACTATATCCTACCTGGATTTGTCCAGAAATAGGGTATACACCAAAACTTACCAATTGAGAGGGAGAAATGATGATACACCCTGGAATTTGGGGTGTTTCAGACAAGTCCATTTTGCACAACATCCAGTTGAGTGCACCATGGCACGCTGGTGAACACAGCAGACTAGACGGGACGAACTAAGGTGAAATCAAAACGCATCAGATTACGAAGCACTGACCGGCAACCTTAGGAGCGTAGAGCACTGAGGAGCATGACCAAAATGACAGCATAGCTCCCGAAGCATTCAGCCTTCCACCCCTTCTTCGTTCAAGCAAGAACCGGTTTGTGGGTTGAAACCAAACTTGCATAATCTTATCACTGTGGCAGGGGATGCTTGTGCTCTTGCACTTTACTTTTGTGGCCCGTGTCAGTGGTCACCCTATGCAAGGACGACACCTATCCCTAGGGCTCAACAGGCCTTTCGCAGGCCTTATTTGGCATGAAGGGAATCGGCTCTGGCAGAAACTATGGGGTGTTACCTCAATGATCCTCAATAGAAATACCTTACCATACATACCAGCTGCGCAATTGAACAGACATTGGGTCTACTTGGTACAGCTGGATTTGTCCTGATTTGTTTTCCGAGATTAGCCCGCATGCCAGAAGCCATGGTATTCTAGTCGAACCTCTCTTCAGCCTTAGCCTGCACATTAGAAGGAAAAAAAAGTTAGCAGCTGCAACGATGATGAAATCATGTTCTTGAGTCCACCTTGTAGCCGTAGCAAGGCATTCGACTTGTCAACATGCGAAAGGCTTTGAGAAGCTACCGCCTTGTTAGGCACAAAGGTACTTCAGCAATCTACCATAAGAGTACGGGAGGGAAGGAGATGACAACTTGTGGAACCTGCAGTCCGGGCTCAACAAAAATAGGATGTTGACAATTTTGTGGTACCAAGCCATTGAGATTTTCGTATTTATATATTTTTGCAGATCAAGCCTTCACACCATCACTTGCGGAGTAGACCTGAAGTCATCAAAAGTTTGTTCATGTGCTTGCAACGAACTCAGACTTGACATGGCGCCGGGACCGAAGAAAATTGTTAGTTTGGCATCTTGATGGCACTTTGCATTGCTGGGTTGCATGTGGGATACAGCAGATGAAGCCGTTTCAGATGCTTACACAATGAAGTTTGTGCTCTAGGTCCTCTAGGAAACTTGCTCAGGAGATGATTCACCCAAACCTTCCTTTTGCCCAAACTCAATGTGCTCACTCCGCACTCCCTTCAGTTGGATCCCTGTTTGTAGACGATAGAGTTTCGTCGAAAGAATTTGCCCTGCAGACTTCACCGCCTCAAGTCCTAGGTTGCATGGTTGGATTTTGTCGGGGTTCGATTTTGGACTGGTTATAAATGCCCTTCTTCAGAGCCTTTTCCTCGGAGTGTTGCACCAAGGAGAAAGGAAAACTCCAGCCTCACGAGTTCGACAAGTATGAGGTTCAGTAATGTTACATGTGCTGAATTTACAGCTGTTGCTTACGGATCAACAAACTATCCAATAGAAGCCACAAAAGCGAGATGTTCTGCTTCCCAGCCATCGTCAGGGAGTCGTCTTGGAAACCGCTCACATTCAGACACCAATCGAGGAGGCTCAACTTGCCGAATCCGCCTGATGATATAATCACAGTCATAGTATGTCATCGTCACCTTCTTTTTTGCTGATTTCCAAGCCGGTAAAACCGATTCCTTTGTGCATCAGAATGCTCAGATCATCTCAGACCCTCGTCTCAGTGAGCTCCGTGACGGCTCCGTGACAGCTCCGTGCCCGTGCAGATCTACTTCACGGGGAACATGTTGTCCAAGTATGAAGCTTGCACCGACTCCTTGAAGGCCTGTAGTGACACCTCCCGGTTGGAGCACTGACCAGAAGCATGCTAAGCACGACATGTTGCAATTTTTGCATGACATGTTGCGAGGACATCATCAACACGGATGGTGACAACGAAGAAACCTGGGAGAAGTTTGATGAACACTTCACCAAGCTGCTTGGCCAAATGCCTGAGTGTGAGCGGCTAGAAGCCTGTGATGCCAGTCTGCAGCTGGTCTGTTTGGAGGTTTCTCAACATGAGTTGGGCTACAAATTGGGATGGAATGAGATACGACATCGTCTTCTATGGCAACGTGGATGCATTGGATTCGATACTTTGGATTCATTTCTGCTCTAGATCTCTGCATGTGTGAATTCTGCACATGTAAGGTGTGTCCGGCTACACCGGCTACCTCATGATTCAGTACTTGAAAAGCAGCTCGGTGGCAAACTTGTGCAGACTCTTGATCCTTCTAGGCAGATCACTGAGGCAGTACAAACCACTCCAGACATTCAGAGCAATATGGATCTTTCTTGGATATGCTGCCAATAATATACGGAGGGCTGTTTTTTGAATTTCTGTTTCCCTGCTTTTCGGCTTTGCTGCTTCTCTGCTGTTCTGCTTCCTGCATTTCTGCTTTTCCCTGCTTCTTTGCTTTTCTGCTTCTTTGCTTCTCTGCTTTTCTGCTTCTCCGCTTTTATGATACAGCTGCGCCATCACACCAATGCCCCCCTCCTGCTCCATCTTTGCGCTTACCTAGGAAAGTGGCAAAACTACCCGTTGAGCACATACTCTGAACCTGTTTGTTTTTTTTTTGGAGCCTGAAATAAACCATAAACAAACCCTCGATATCCCTCGATATATAATCTTAAACCATCCCTAAACAAACCCGAAAGCAACCCTAAACCGACCTTCCAAGAACTTTAAACAAGCCTCAATCCTAAATAAACATAATAAACCCGAATCCAATCCTAAATAACCCCAACACAACCCTAAATAGATCGTTAACCAATCCTAAACTAACCTGAAACAGATCCTAAGCCAAACCTAAATAAGCCCTAAACTCCAAAATGCTGCAAAATAATATGCAACATAGACAGTTCGAGCACCAAGATTGTTGCAAATGCCATGGAAAATGAGATGTTCGAACTCCAAAATGTTGCAAAGACTGTACCGTTGAAATGGCAGGTTCCAGCTCCAAAATGCTGTAAATAGATAGCACGGAAAACGGACAGAACAGGAAATCGGAAAAAGCCAAAACGGAAAAAAAACATCCCGAGACAATTCTGGACCCATAATATTCTGCCAAATTTTGCTTTGTTTGGTTGATGCAATGGATCTTCAGGTGAGTTTTTCACTTTTTGGGTGAAACAGGTGGCATTTTTGTGACCATGAGCCGAGGAACAGCCCTGGTACGAAATCGTGAACCTTTCACCTTTGCTTTTGCTGGAAGAACAGCAAACAAGGCCAGCGGGGCCTCTGCTGCAGGGATTTCTTCTGCAATCACAAGCTGATTAAACTGAGGTGCGCGAGCTTCGTGATCGGGAATTTGCGGGTACTGATTACGAGGACATTCCCATTCTGCAGGCAGCAAGTCAGACTTCAGTGTATGAATAGGAATCCATGGAATGATTCTTGATGGGGTTGAGAATCCAGGCATCTTATGACGACGTCTTTTCCCTTATGGATTTGCGCCTTTGGCTGATGTTTCCTCTTGGCAATATCTTGTTTTTGGTGCACTGCAGATTCAATTGTACGGATCAGCACCTGCAATTGCAAAATTTGGGGATGAAGATCCATTTGCTATTTTGGTGTTGACGAACACCTACGCAGCGCGACTAAGGTGTCGAAGTGCTCACGTCATTGTGAACGTCGCAGGTCCATACATGCTCACGCAGGGAGAGCTTCTGCTGGATTGCTGCTGCCGCTGTGGCACTGACTATTGTGACGTCAGCGGAGAGATCCCATGGTGACCTGGTGACACGATGCCAGAAACTGTTGCTTTTCTGTTTCGAGTTGTCCAGCATGGAAAGTGAAGTGCTGTGTTTCAAAGAAGCATTGAATGTACATGAAGCATGATGTAACAACTATCGCACATCTCAGTGCAACAAGACATATGTGAAAAAACACATGTACTCGTACCATGTCGTAGCATTGCACAACTCTTTCACATCAAGCGATCAACATGTGGGATTTCTTCTAGCGCCCTCTTTTTTTAACCTTGGAAAACTTTTTTTTTCTAACCTTGCACCTCTTTTTTCTAACTTGGCACCTCTTTTTCCCCAACAGCGTAAGCTAAGGGGGTCTTCAGCCCAAAATAGCTCGGTGTGCACTGGTGCAGGCGCTGGGTCAGGTTCAACGAGGTTCTGGAGAAGGTTCCGGAGAAGGTCTGGGAAACAGGGTTCCGGAAAAGTTCTGGAGAAGGTTCCAGAGAAAGTCTGGGAGGCTTTGGTGCAGAGCCAAGTCAGGTTCAACAGGGTTCCGGAGAAGCTTTCGGAGAAGGTTCCAGGAAGCCTTGGTGCAAAGCCAAGTCAGGTTCAACAGGGTTCCGGAAAAGGTTCCGGAGAAGGTCGGGGAGGCTTTGGTGCAGAGCCAGGGCAGGTTCAACAGGGTTTGGAGAAGGTTCCGGAGAAGGTCTGGGAGGTGTTCAACAGGGTTCCGGAGAAGGTTCCGGAGAAGGTCTGGGAAGCTTTCGTGCAGAGCCAGGTCATGTTCAACAGGGTTCCGGAGAGGTTCCGGAGAATGTCTGCAATGGGAGGCTTTGGTGCAGAACTTCAACAGGGTTCCGAAGAAGGTTCTGGGAGGCTTTGGTGCAGAGCCAGGTCAGGATCCGAAGAAGGCTTTGGTGCAGAGCCAGGTCAGGTTCAACAGGGTTCCGGAGAAGGTTTGGGAGGCTTTGGTGCAGAGCCAGGTCTGGTTCAGGTCAACAAGGTTCCGGAGAAGGTTCCGGAGAAGGTTCCAGAGAAGGCTCCGGGAGGCTTTGGTGCAGAGCCAGGTCGAGTTCAACAGGGTTCCAGGAAGACTTGGTGCAAAGCCAAGTCAGGTTCAACGGGTTCCGGAGAAGGTTTCGGAGAAGGTTCCGAAGGCCTGGGGGGAGGCTTTGGTGCAGAGCCAGGTCAAATTCAATAAGGTTTCGGAGAAGGTTCCGGAGAAGGTCTGGGAGGCTTTGGTGCAGAGCCAGGT
>Ga0126342_10016445_pt1 | contig 12887 bp, 18 predicted proteins | sample Cyp1metagenome_FD_92528 | JGI IMG/M metagenome (GOLD analysis project Ga0126342, IMG submission 92528) | Coral microbial communities from Lord Howe Island, Old Settlement Bay, Australia - Cyphastrea 1 metagenome | ecosystem: Host-associated > Invertebrates > Cnidaria > Coral ... | reverse complement strand
GGTGAATGGAGAGATATGGTGAGGAACGGTGAAGGATTGAAGGATGAACTGCTAAGATGATGCAGGATTCAATTTCAACTCTCAGCAGTTACAGCAGGCGCCTTTGCCTTCATCTTTTCAGAAGTTCTGAAGTCTTGGTCTAGGACCGTTCTTCCCGAAGGTTATTCGCGACCCGAAAAGGTTCAGGATTCCCTAAGAGAAGGCAAGATTTGCTGAAAAGCCAAGAGGGAACCCAAGATGTGATCTCCGTCGATTTTCTCACAATCTCCTTGAAGGCTCAGATAGTCTTCTTTCAAGAGTGATAAACAATGATAAACATTATTGTGTGATAAACATTATTTGGTGCTCAGGCCCCACTTGTGCAGAATGGATTTCATTTCCTGAATTCTCTCCTTGAGTTTCGCAGAGCGAAAGCTGAGGTTTGGGATTGATCTTGGATTTCAACAACGGCCTTGGTGGCAAACTGCTCAACCTTCTGGAATGGCGCTGTGTTGAGATGTTTCTGAAACGTGCGGAATATGCTCATCAACATCTCATCACTCAAATCCTGCAAGTCTTTTGAAACTGGCACGTTTGGACACACACGCACACATTGAATTCGACCAATGGGAGGCAATGGGAGGCGGTTTGTTTCTATGGCATATGAGGATGTGCCAAAACCAGCCAAAACCTATAGTATTTGATTTGGGTGGATGAACATCCATTTAGCATCATTTAGCATCTATTTTGGTAATTTAGAACATATAATGAATAGATACGGGATGTATACAATGTATGCTTGCACTTGTACCAGCGGTCATATTATGTTTCTATACGCTTCTATTCAATTCTATTCCGCATTTGCTGCCACATGCTGCCACCTCAAACTCCTCCCGAGGCGTGATGGTGTGTACGGTGTCGTATTTATGCAGCTACGGCTCACAGTACTCTGGGTCTGGGACCTCAGGGGACCTCAGAGACAGGACATGGAAACAAATTGTCATCTAGTAAGATATAGTAAGATAACGTGACTGAATTCGAATTTATAATTTTTAGTATTTTATTTGTTGTCCTATTTGTACTATTTGTGTTCGCATGAAGCGGAATGGAACTATGACGTCTTCAGCATATTGTTTGCATCTTCCGGCAACAAGTCCACACAGAAAATTCTCTAATATTTAATGTAAATTAATTTTTATTATGTATTTCAAGTGTTTTCCAAACACGTCATGACAACATGTCATTTCATTTTCAGCTGAAACTGTTGTTTGGATTGTGTCCACCGCAGTGGTGGGAATTGAGCTCAAAGAGGCCAAGAGCGCTACGCCATTTCCTGACCTGCTCGGTCTTTCTTGCATGGTGGTTGACTTCGTGCGCACCTACATTTTGTTGTTGGTAGCGGTTGCCTGAGATCACCTATGGCGACTTCCGGGACTACGGCATCAAGCCCTACGCTGGAAAGGCTCATGAATATGTTCCTGAGTTCTCAAACCGGGCATGTGGCTACAAAGAATTCAAGAAGAGGGCCCAGTTGTACGAGCCGAAGACGGTTTTAGCTGGATGGCAGAGCGAGACAGCCTTTAACGTCATGGCAGCCTTGACAAGCAGAGCTTGGGACGCAGTTGAATTTCTACAGATGAGCGACCTTGAAGCTTCAACCGGAACTTCGACGTTGTTGAAGCGCTTGGACGCCGTGTTCAAATACGATGCGATCACAGAGTTGCCCAATGACTTCGAGAACTTCTTTATGCATACCAGACGCTCAAAGAACCAGACAATCCAGGAATATACGGCAGACTTTGAAAGAGCACTATGAAAACTGGAAACACATGAGGTGAAGCTGCCGGACAAAGTGATTGGATGGTTCTACCTTAGAAGAGCGGGCTTGAAGCAAGATCAACGGCAGATGGTCATGAAGACTTTGTCGGTGGAGAAGTTGAACCTGGAGACCGTGCGGATGGGATTGAACTTTGTGAGCGGCCAAGACAGCACTCCTGAAGTCAGTGCTGGGTATCCCTCCAAAGCCGGTCGCAACAAGGACTCCATCTACTACGAGGCTGACTATGAGTACCAGCAGAACTATGACATCGAGGCGGACTTTGACGTCGCTTTTGATGAGAGCTACTTCTATGACGATGATGCAGCGTATTGGGATGATGACTATGAGGAGGAGACCGAGACGGCCTATGCTGCTGAGGAGATGTCTGCAGAGTGTGACGAGGTGTTTGCTGCCTACGTTGAAGCAAGACAGCGGATGAACCAGATAAGACCTGCTCGCGGCTTTTACCCAGTGATGGCGGTAGTGCCAGGACAGAACACGTCCAAAGGGCAGTCAAAGGGCAATAAGTTTTCGAACGGTTCAAAGGCAAAAGGGAAAGCACCTATGAAGCGGATGCCAAAACCTCCAACATGGCAGCTAAGCTTGCTGAGGCCTTGGTGAATCAGGTGAATCATTGTGAAGATGTTCATGCTGCTGAAACTCTTGAAGAAGCCTACAACAGATGTGATGGTGTTGGAGAGTTGGAAGGAGAGTCACCGCCTGTGACTGTCAGCGAGCCAGCGCAGAAGAACCGAGAACTCCGACAGCAAGTTGGCAGCCGACCTTTTGAGCATGTCCAGAGGCTTCGCAAGGACATGGGCCACATCAGCAACGACACCCTCTGCAAGATGCTTGAAGAAGTGCAAGCCATGGAGAATGTCCTGACGGCTGCAAAACACTATGTTTGCCCTGTGTGTGCTATTCCAGAAAGCGCCCAGCACAAGCTCCAGCCAGCTCAGGTGTGGAAAGCGCAGAATTCAATGAACGCATCCAGGTGGACAGCCATTGGATCCAATGTGAAGATTCAATCGTTCAACAACGTGCACCTGCAGCCAAACGCAAGAAGCGTGAATTGTCTGGCAGACAATGTGTGCTGACCATCGTGGACCATGCCACCCGATACTGTGCCATTTGCATCCTGAGAGGAGAGAGACAGCTGAGGAGTTCACGAAGGGCATCGAACGTATGTGGTTCAAGCAGTTCGGCATTCCAAAGTACATGTGGATTGATGAAGCGAAAGGTTGGACTTCAAAGCATGTGCGAGAATGGGCAAGCGGCCGTGGAATTGCACTTGAAGTTTAGGCAGAAGAACAACCGAGAGCAACACTCATGGCTTGGAGTGGTTGAAAGAAAGCACCAAGTGATCAGGCGAGCATTGGAGCTCTACCAGGATGAAGTCAACAAGCACGACCTCAGCAGTCTGAAAGAGGCTGCAATTTACGTGCCCCATGCCATCATCCAGACCGAGATGGTCCGAGGCTTTACACCTCAGCAGTGGGTCCTTGGCAAGTCCATGACCTACGTGCATGGCCTGACGTCCGAGATCTTCAATCCTGGACAAGAACCTCCTGATGAAGCTGGAAATTTTGCACTCATCCAGCAAAAGCGCTTGCGCGCACAGATGGCGTGGTTGAAAGCAGATTCAGATGCCAAACTTCGCAGAGCCTTCAACCAGAAGTTCCAGGACGTGAAGGACATGTGAATGAAGGACATGCTGGTGGTGGGACAGAAGTGTTGGTACTGTCGTGTTGCTGGGTCAGGAATCTTGCAGAAAGCCGAGTGGAGAGGGCCAGCAAGAGTTGTGGCAATTGAGGACCACGAGGGCCACGAGGGCACCAGAGTTTTGTGGCTTTGTCATGGAACAAGCTTGATCAGATGCGGTGAGCGTCAAGTATACGGCCACTGGTGGAGGAAAGTAGATTTCTGCAACCAGAAGATGTGAAAGCGGCTCTCAAAGATCAGGAAGATTTGAAAGCCAGATCGACAACTCAGTTCAAGGATGGAGTTCAAGCTGAAGTTGAGCCAGCTGTGGGGGACAACATGGATGATTCGCAAGTTCCCCCAGGATCAGCTGACTGACTGTGAACCCAGCATTGCAGAAGAAGGTGAACCACGCTGGGAAGATGAGCAGGTTCTACCTGGGGTTGTGCGCATGGTTTTGCCCGTGCCAATCCAGAACACTGCAGCTGATCGAGACTCCACGACGCTCTCAACAAGGACATCCAGAAGAGTCACGCAGAATGTCAGTGGCATCAACTGTGGAACCTGAACGAGCTGACCGCGAGCACCTGAGAGGCCACCAAGTCCAAAGGCAAGATCTCCAAAGAGGTCAAAGAGGAGAATAGAAGGAGCTGAGAACATTGAAAAGGCATCCAAGACTTATGCTACAGGCATCTACAGGCTCTACTGATGCCCATGCCATTAGAATTCAGCGAGAACAAGAAGCTGCTGCTCAAGTTCCAGCGCCACCCAGTGGTGATGAGTTGTATGTTGACGTGCTAGTGCATGATGTTGTTGGAGATTTGCCAGATGGCTGGAAGTGTGTCGAAGGAGGCTTCGAGCTTGATGACATGCTCTACACGGCTTATCGCAAAGGCGAGGTGAATCCAAGGCACCTCAACATTGAAGAGCAGCAGGAGTTTGTGGAGGCAAAGAAGCAGGAGCTTTCACATTACCTCACCAACCTCGTTTGGGAGTTTGCGACCCGCAATGGGGGCATCAAGGCAGAGCGCAATGGCAGAACAAGTTCAGCCAGATGGGTGCTGACATGGAAGAGCTAGGAAAAAGCAGACAGGTCTACGAGGTTTTGAAGATCCAGATGTGCTGTCACTGCAGAAAGCAGCACCAACAGGAAGCAGGTTGTCCAAGAGTTTTCTTTTGACTTGGTTGGATGGCTTGGATGGGTCATGCTATGTCGTGATGTACGAGCAGCATTTCTTTCTGGGAAGAACTTCACCCGCGAATTGGTCGTCAAGCTGCCAAATGATTGCGCTGCCCTGCTTGGGGTCGAAGCACCTTGCTTTATGCGCACTGAAGAGCGCATATGGTTTGTCAGATGCGCCCCTGCTGTGGTATGAAGACGCCAGCAGATGCAGGACAATGGATGGAGACGACATCCACTTGACAAATGTTGCTACATGCTGATTGATGGAGATGATGCAGATAAGGTGATTGCATGATCCTGCACATGGACGATGTCCTGATTGGAGGAGATCCCTACAACACAGAGTTCAATGGGGCGGGCGATTGTGAACCTCAAAAAAAGCTTCAACTTCGCCAAGTGGGATCAGCTCTCCGAGACCAACCCCATCAAGTATTGTGGTGGCATTATCGAGCTGAAGGATGGAGTTGTTCAGACATCATAGGAGGAGTATATGGAGTGAGCATGAGAAAAGGGAGCCCCATGACTGACTATGAGAAGTCAAAGGCTAGATTGGAGCCTTGCAGTGGCCAGCAGGTCAAGGTATGCCAGCCTTGGCGGCATCGGTGTCAATCCAGGCTAGTGACTTAGCAAGTGGTGAAGTCAAGGTCATGACTGAGCTGAACAAGATACTACGTTTTGCCAAGTCAGTGGCACAACAGAGGATGAAGTTTTTGGCGAAGCCTGAGAAGAACCAGAAAAGAAACATCCACGACCTTGCGGTCATCATGTTTGTGGACGCGGCCTTCAGTGTGAGAAAGGATCCTGGAAGCCGAGGAGGATATATCATACTGGCAGGAGATGCCCAAGTCCTTCGAGGTGAAAAGACACCTATGTCCATATTGGCATGGCGTTCGTTCAAGCTGAACAGAGACTGCAGGTCAAGTCCGGCAGCAGGGTGTCAAGCACTCTCAATTGGATTGGAGGAGCTGCTGCTGGTCAAGAACTATTTGACACACCTTCAGTTTCCAGAGCTCTCACTGAAGGAAGTGCAGCAGAAGGCCAGTGGACAATGTGCAGTCATTACAGATTGCAAATCGCTGTTTGACGGTATCAAGCGTGAAACCATTCAACAGCCGGCAGACAAGAGAGTGTCTTTGGAATGCTTGGTCACCAAGGAGCTCTCCATGAAATGCCAGTGGAAGTGGATATTTTCGGCACGACAGCTTGCAGATGGCTTGACGAAGATTGCAGCGAGGCAGAATTTCTCAGACCGTTTTCGAGGACATCATGTACCTGGTGTCAGACGAAAGCTTCACTGCAGCGAAGAAGAAAACAAAGGAGGAAAGAAGGAAAATAATTCAGTAGACCATGGGATCGACATCCACCGCAGCCGCAGCTTTGGTGGCGATGGTGATGAGAACATCCAGGTGGTTTGGTGAACTATGACAACAAGATCAACAAGTCGATCATGAACAAGGTCTATGGCATCAACAATGGCGATTGGTGGATGATGGTCATGACCATTTTGGTCATTTTTGCCATCGCAGTGTTTTGGCACCGCAACTATTGTTTTGCAGAAGATAGGCAAAGTCATGCTTTGGGTGAAACATCTTTTCGCCCTGCAGAAGATCCCTCAGCGGAAATTCGAAAGGCAGATTCGTGAGTTGGAGGAGAAGGTCGTTGACTTTGAGAATCAGATTGAGTTGCAGAAGCGTGGGTTTGAACAAGAGATTGATTACCAGGAGAAGGTCAAGAAGAGCCTGATGGAAATCCAAGAGATGCTGGAGGGCCAACTCCGTGATCATCGAGAACAAATGGATCATGCAATGCGCATCATCAGCAACATTGAGATGGCGATCAACCAGTATCACCAGGAGAGAAACAACTTGCGAATGCAGCTGGCGACGGTAGAAACTTCGCGATATGAAACTATCACGACTAGACATGGACGTTGTTGGCACCTGAATCACGACTGCCCACTTTGAGCCCAAGCAGGTGTCACCAAGGTATTACAATCATGTACAGGGTGCACTTAGCCCAATTTCCTTTTCTCCAATGTCAAGTGTTTTCCAAACACGTCATGAAAACATGTTCTTTCATTTTCAGCTGAAGCTGTTGTTTGGATTGTGTCCACCGCAGTGGTGGGAATTGAGCTCAAAGAGGCCAAAAGCGCTACGCCATTTCCTGACCTGCTCGGTCTTTCTTGCATGGTGGTTGACTTCGTGCGCAACTGCATTTAATTTATATTTCCATATATGTCAATGTACCTTTTTTTTTGCTGATTTCGTGTGGCTCTGCAACGTGGGAACATGTTCAGCCCAACCTTTGAAGATTTTTTCGAAAAAATGAAGCATTGCCCGCAGGGGTTCCCTGCGACGGGCCATTTCTCGTGGAGTTGGCGTTTCTGCCGGAGCAACAGTACCTGGACAAATTCGATCGCTTCACACGGAATTGGAGCGATACTTTGTGGATGTTTGTGGAAACAGGTTGGGGTCTATGTTGGAATTATTTTTGATGTTTTGTTGATGATATGTAGGGGGCTGTAGAATTTTCAATGATGTTTCTTTAAAACCAACATTTGCAGCATGTTTTTGCACAAGTCCCTTGATAGAAATCCTTTGTGTGCATTCCAAGACCCCTTTTTGCATGAAAAACCAACATCAGATATGAACGTACGCATATTGCTTAGCAGTTCTTCAAAAACCATTCCATACGATTAAACTATTAAATCAGAATAACATCCTTTTGTTGACTTCAGGTCGGCAGCGTGTTGAGAACGCTTTGCATTTGGTCCAGGGACCTTCCTGGAACATGGGACTTGTCTATCGTGGTGACGCTTTTGATCATCCTCGGTTGGACGTTTCTCTCCACCTTGGTGAACTTCAGGGGTGGGCCCTATGCATATGCGCAGCCCTGAGAATCTACGAGGGAGAATTTGAGATATCGTCAAATGTTTCACGGTGTTTCTGTCTGAGTGTTTCACTGAATCACAACAAGTCCAGGTATTTCCATGTGTTCATATCTTGATTGAAATACCTGTATTTGTATGTGTCTCGTATTTGTGTGTCATTTTGTCACTGCATTGCAATGCATTGCAGGCTGGTTTCTGCGCGGCATTCACAGCCATCAAATTTCTTTCCTCCACTGGACCTGGTGGAGTGTTGCAGCTCTCTGCGACAATCACATCTTGCATGTGGGCATGTCGCTTGGCCTGAGATCCCATGACTTGGCACATCCTGGCACTGAAGGTTTTGAAGGCACTCAAAGAAGGCTAACAGAAGGGAAGAGGTGGAAGGATTACTGATATCAAACTGATGAAACATTACCAAACAAAGTGACAAAACAGACTCTCAAAAAAACAGACAGAACAGACATCTCAAAAACGCGATTGGAGACGTTTCCCCGGGTCGAGGCCTGCTGGTGGTCCTGGTGGAGACGTGACTCTGTGCTATTCATCTGGCAGTGTAATCAGTGTAATCACTATCGTCATTCTATCGTCATTCTATCGTCTATCGTGGGAAATTGTCGTTGTGTTTCAGGTCTCCTGTCCAACCCAATTCAGTAGGATTCAGTAGTTTGCGTGTTCTGAGTTTTTCCGAGTAAAACCTCTTTCAACATGTTTCAACTTATCAAACGTGCAAACGCACCAGATATATGATGTATTCGGACATCAAACATCATCAACCATGATACAATAGATATATTTCAATGGTTTTAGGGAGCGCAACGAGCGTGGCAAGGTGTGTCCTTCCCGTTGATGCGCGTGACCTGCTGTGCTGCTCCAAGTTGACGTGTGACGCGACGTGTGACAGGGTACCACATGCGCATACAGGGCACGTAAGGCCGCATGGATACAGCATGTTACAGCATTGAATATGTGATGAATATGTGATGAATATGTTCCCATATGACTCGTATGAATTCGTATGAATTCGTATGACTCATATGTTCTCTGACAGATTGAGAAAGTATATTCTCTGTGTGTTAGAACATCAGAAAACGAGGCAGGGGAGAGTGGTGGCAGCCTTGATGGGTGTGCGGGCAGTGCTGCCTGCCCTGGTCTCGGCTGATGAGTCGTTGGTCAAACATGTGAAGGACGACACTGGACGACACTGGACGACACTGGACGACGTGACGTTTTCCTTTGCCGATTTTGCCGGCTGTTTTGGAAAGAATTGGAAAGATTCTGAGTTGGTAGAGCATGAACATATACACTGCGTGCATTTCCACTTGAGAGTCCGGTTTTGGATTTTGAACCCCCTGTATCATAAGACACGCTTTTTTGTGAATGCAGTATGGTCATGCGTAGTCCAAGCCTTCTTTATGGAAAGCAGGACTAGTAATGTTCTTTTTTTCCAGCTCTAATTATGAACGGAGCGCAGCCAAAGACAAGGGACAATTTACGATTCTTGTAGGGGTGTGAATCCTTGCAGCGCCCTGCAAATGCGTCTCTACCAAAATGTGCTGCGAATCCCAAGAGCCACAATATGCCCCAATCAGACGACGCTTCGTGACTTGCAGTGTAATTTAACCCCAGACAGAAAAGCAAGTCTCAGATGCAAGCGGTGGAGTTCTCAAAGTGTATCACCCCCTTGCACGGTGCATACGGTGCAGACATGTAAATCATGGCATCATCATGACATGTTCATCATGTTCATGGCTTCCTGCGGCTTCCTGATGTTCCTTGAGGAGGATTATGGCCCTTATGGTTTTGGTCCTGGTGCTGGTGTGTCCAGCTGGCCAGACCTCACAGAGCGATTGAAGAAGGTTGGTGCCTACGAGAAGTACCTCGAGTGGCGAGAAGGTGATAGGGGGCATAAAATGTGCATGACATGTGCACGAGCATCACGAAGCAAAAAAAAAAGAAGATATTTTCGACTGCCGTATACTGCCTTGAAATTGGGCAGGAGGACCATAACCATGTCATACCATTGTGTTGCATTTTTTAGAAGATTTTTCTTCCCCAACAGCGTTAGCTGTTTTGTTCGGCTTCTGGTGTGGGGTTCCAGGATGGTTGCGGGTTCGAGAGGTTTCGGTGCGGGCTCCACTAGTAGTCACTAGTTGCATGTGGTTGTGGAGGTTTTGGGCTTTCCAGACAGTTCCGGTGTGGCTTCTCACAGGTTCTGGGCAATTGTTCTGCGTGATTCCGGTGTGATTGGCTCTGGGTCGTTCTAGGTGCTTCTGTGATCGGAGGTTCTCATGTGTGATCCGGTGCAGGTGCAGGTCACTGATAACTGATAGGTGGTTTTGGAGGTTTCCAGCGTACAAAGCACAAGACAGGTACAGTCAAGTAGGCGCAAACTGGATGATGTCACACTTTCCTACTTCCTTTGTTGTTGATTAGCTGGGCTTATTTTTCTGTGTGCGTGAGTGCGTGAGTGTTTTTTTCACGTTTCTGCATGTTTGTTCACTTGCATTGACATTTAAACTCTATTGATTTGTATCGATACATCTTTTAGTTGCCATGAAGGTTACATGCGCTGGCGGATGGGAGAAAGCAACGGTGCCAAAGGGGAGATTGTCGTTGACACAAAGACAGCTCCAATGGCTCCAATGGCTCCAAAGGCTCCAAATGCAAAACTTTCGAAGGCAAAACTACTTAGTTGGGGCCTGAGCCGCCTTGTCACAGCTTTGTCCATGGCTCTGCCTTTTGGAAATCATTTAAAGGTACTGAGACGCTCTGAGTTGCGCAGTGTCAGGAGATGATTCAGACCTTGGCACCTTCCAACCAAGAGACCCAGCTCCTCATTTAGCTTCGAAGAATTTGGAGGAGCATGGCTTGAAACGGCTTGATACACGGCATAAGAGGCATAACAAGAGGCATAATACGCGGCACTAGTGCGTTTCGCAGACCGGTCTTCAAACAGCCATGGTCAGACCATCGAAAGCGCATGAAACATACTGAAACATCATGAACTGAACATGAACTGAACATGAAGCTGCAGTGTTGCAGTGCGGACCCGGTGCGTTTCTGTACATTGCAAGACGTGCTTGAAACCCTCAGCCATTTGAGTTGCTTACAGGCCTCTTTGGTAAAGGCCTTTTTGTGAACCGAGATCTTGCAGTTTTGTACTTTGTAGTCTACTTATGTCTATATTTGTTTGAAGTGGAGGGTGTTGAAAAGCATTGCGATTTTAGTTCTCTTGGTAGTTGGATCCATGTGTACTTCGGTAAAAGTCTTTTTGGGCAGCGATATGATGGTCAATCGATGTATCATGCTGAGGTACCAGCATGTCGTCGGTTTGACAGTTTTTGAGAAATTCTTTAGGTCTTTCAGCATGTGTCACACACCACGAATGTTAGTTTCTTGTAGCTGGAGGTGTTTGTACATCAGCAAAGTTTGTGGAGAGACAGAAAACATGAATAACAATGAACATGTGAAGAAAGCAATAAAACATATGAACACATGATTTCACGTTATACTACTTGCACCTCCCCCCAAGCTGGACAGTCACCTCGACATTCTCTCCAATCTTGCTACTACCATGGATGCTTCACAAGTCATTTTGCTATGGCTCATTTGTAGTAGTACCAGTGGCCAACATGGTCGCTTCATGAGCGGTAATACTTTGTAATTAGGGAAGCGCAAACCTTGTTTATTGATTTCTTAGATTTCTTAGTGATGACTCATGAATGTAAACTGGAGAAGAGCTGTGACTGTGCCAACAATAGCTCTACCACTGGTTTGGGGGTGGAGGTATGTTTGGTGCCATTGCAGTCAGTTCTACAGCATTCAACGTAGATGACGCGTGTACTGTTTCATGGGCATCACCCCAGTGCATTGGCACACAAAAAACAATTGAATAGATCACAACAAAAAATCCCATGTCACGGTGTTACCATGTATATTCGGTAAATAGTAACACCAGATAACACGAGAAAACTACATCGCTGAGTTTCAGGGCCGTTTGCAGAAGATCCGACCCAGCTGCAGCCTGACACCATGCTTAGTGAGATAATTGCGGATCGCTATTTCCAGCTCCCTTCCAGGTCTTCAATGCCAACGCTGCCAAAAAAGGCACTGTTTTGTGATAATATTATACGTATATCCGCATATGACTATCGCATTCATGAATATAGATTATATACACGATATGTTGATAGGATTGTATTAGTATATATTGTGTTGTACATATGTTTGATTTATTTTGCTACGTTTGTTACGTTTGGTCGTGTACGGCCCCGACTGCGTCACGACGCGAAACCCATCCACGCGGAAAGACTCGCAGGGCTTGATATGGCTTGATGTTTTGAACATATCTGAATCAAGCAAAAGGAACTTCTACGAGTTTTCTTAAATTTATTTGTCTGCATCAAAAATGGTCTATTTCGACATGTTGATCTGATTTTTCATTTTTCAGTTTGCCAGGAAAACACTCCAAAAGAAGGCGTCCAGCTGATGATGGCGCCAGTGAAAGGTGAGATTGTTGCAGATATGCCTGAAGTAGCAGCTGTTCTGCATCCTGTAGCGGTGCCCAGCTTGAAAGAGCTTCTCAGTGAAGAAGGTCGGGCTGTGACAAGATGTGACAAGATGTGACAAGATTGCATAAACGAAACCACACCAATCCGAATCTTTCAAGAGTGTGGTTTCTGATCGAAATGTGTCGAAAGATCGAAATACACCTGGGGACTAGAGTAGAATAGAGTAGATATATTTCGACAATGGGCTACTCTAGTCCCTAGATGTCCCTAGGCCATCTCTGGCCTCAAAGCAGATTCTCCAAGTCCAGGGTTTCGATGCACAGCAAGAAAACAATAGGAAGACATTTTGTTCACATCACGTTATTACAATTTATTACAATTTATTACATGTTCTTACATCGTTTTACGTTTTGAGTTTGTTGCTTCGGAGCATCTTGCATCTTGATTCTTGTTTATTCTTGTTGATTCTTGTTTTGCTTGTAGGTGATTGGCAAAGACAGGAAAGCGAAAGCCGTGGCAAGCCGATGACTGTATCCCTGGCTTCGATCCAGGAAGTCTTGGACGAGATCCGGGATGCCTTGGAAACTCGTGAGCAAATTGAAAGATCGGTTTTGCAGATAATTTCAGATAATTGAAAAATATTGAAAAATCGAATGATTATCAAATTATCAATAATCTAGTGAGACCCTCACCTGGCAGGCGGGGAAAACCATACAATTAGCAGGTTGCATTCACATTTGCGTTTGCGTTCTCGATTCACATGAAAAGAGGCGAAAGGACCGAAAGGGTTTTTACGACGGATTC
>Ga0126342_10016444_pt1 | contig 12887 bp, 7 predicted proteins | sample Cyp1metagenome_FD_92528 | JGI IMG/M metagenome (GOLD analysis project Ga0126342, IMG submission 92528) | Coral microbial communities from Lord Howe Island, Old Settlement Bay, Australia - Cyphastrea 1 metagenome | ecosystem: Host-associated > Invertebrates > Cnidaria > Coral ... | reverse complement strand
TGTCATAAAATTTAATATAGTATAATATATTATATTATATTATATTATATTATATATATAATATATTATATTATATATATAATATATTATATTTGTTTTTTTAACATGATATATATATATATATATATAATAATATATATAGTATTATTATTATTATTATTAATATATATATATAATATATTATATATATAATATAATATAATATAATATAATATAGTATTATATATATATATATGTATTAATAGTAATATCATATATATATATATACAATATGATCATGCTCATGCTCACAGGATTAAAAAGGATAATAATTGCAATATATTACAATCATCTGCTGGCATTATTGGCATTGGAGCCCATTTTCAGACGAAGCAAAGAACATCATGATCGATATGAGCGAGAAACAATACCCACTATCCCATCTCATTGTACTAGTGTGTTGATAGGTTTCCACAATATGGTTATAACAAAATCACCAGTAATCCAGGTAGAACTCCCTATTACCAATCAACCAATATCAACCAGGGATGACCAGGGTATGTTCAATCCCTCATGTTGTGAGGATCATCCATATGGGTGTGTCTGAAAATAGTGTAGCCCTAAACCCAATGGTTAATGATCATTATCCCTATTAAATGGCTATAATTGGGAATATACCCTATTTTCAGACAAACCCATATACCCACCATTACCCAACATTACCCAACGGTGTCACCACCCTCCGCCCACCTTCTGCCCTGCCACTTCGGGAAGATCCACCGCAAGACGAACCTAAAGGCACGGCTTTTTCACATCCACCATAGAAACTCGATGACTTTGCCACTAAAACATAACACCAGCTCCATTGTTTGGTTGGTATCCCTGTTGGTTGGCTAAGTTGGATTATGATGGATTATGTCTATAGATGGGGTTGAGAAACCAACAAAACTGGCAGCACCTTGCAGGGAAATCTTTCAACAGAATTCGATGTAGGCAGCAATGATGAGGGTTTTCTTCTGGCTTGTGTCTAGAACACAGAACCAATCTTTCACTGCAGCAAACAACCACAGATTGTCACAGATTCCATGCAAAAAAACAGCACGGAGCTAGATCAGACTGTCGTGGTGGAGATCCAAGAAGCAGCCGTCAGGCCTAAGAAATCCCTAGAATTCCGAAGATATCAGTGGTATTTGGATCCAAAATGATCCCAATACCTTCGCAGTTGCAGTTGGTGGGCTCCGGTCGCTGCAGTTGGTGTCAACCCTCTGAAAAATGGGATCATCCCCAAGTGAGATGTAAAAAATACACACTAAACGTACTATAAATCAACCATAATTAACATACGAGTTTCAAAAGCATCAACCAGTTTTGTTCGCACAGGTGAATGAGTCATTCTTAGCGCCTTCTGTGAATGTTCCATGGGTTCCCCAATACTTTGTGAGTTTCGTAACGTGAGACAACTTTTTTTTGCATCCTGGTTTTGATAGGAACTCATCAGCTCATGTCAGGTTCATGGATCAGAGTATGCCATAGTAAGCCTACATTCAACCATTTCCAGTTTCAATACTACCAACTATCAACTTGAGCTGACTTCACATGTCTCAACATGTCATGTCTTCTCACTTGCTTTTCCCCCAGTTCTTGAAATCAAAGCCATGTTTATCATAATGTCTGAAAATCAAGGGTACCCCTCAATTCACTGCGCAATCATGTTCACCATGTTCCCTCCCTTAAAATTGCTGTCTTGTTGGTTTCATCACGTTTCATCCGCCATTTTCAGCCTTAAAACTGTTTTTTTTTGTTGGCCTTGAAATGCGAAGTAGAAAGTCCAACCCCCCAGCAAAATCCTCCAAAAAGCCTCTATTTCCACCATTTTCCACCATTTACCCATTAAAGTCCATCCATTTGCCAAGTCCAAAGCCGCCAACGGCCGCCCATGGCCCAACTCCCAACCCGCCACGGCACGTAGAGGTCGCCGCGTTTGTTGCCGGACTGCACTAAGCCTTTGCCCTTGAGGCGGAGCACCTGCCCGAGGCGAAAAAGGATCATGGGAAAATCATGGATGGGGCCCCACAATAATAGTTATATAGTTTTATAGGCACTATCGTTAGCGTTCAGCTGGTGAAAATAACATAAAATAACCATCATAACAAGTTGGTGTATGATACGCAAATAAACTATATATAGTTGGTTTATAATTTCATAACAACAATAATAACACTAGTGTATGATACTTAGAACTATATGGATTATATATATATATATATATTGTTATAACTATTTCATAACAAGTTGGTGTATGATACTTATAATTAACTAGATTTAGATGGGGTTGTAAGCCAACTTATAACTGGGGGGGCCCACATTGTAGGAAAATCATAGGAAAATCACCTGGCAATAGTATTATGGGTGGTTCCATAGCCGTGGGGGTACCCCAGAATGGAATGTTAAAAATGGAAAATCCTACAATGTGAGGCCCCCAAGATAGCTAAGTTGGTTTATAACTCCAATAACTATGGTTTATGGTATTTATAACTATAGTTACCGGGGCTTACAAGCCAACTTATAACTGGGGGGGGGCCACATTGCTATAGTAAAATCCAATAGCTGGATGGTTTATGTCATGAAAAATCCGAGAATGAAATGAATGATAACTGAGGGTACCCACATGACTTAGGAAACCTCCTATAGGAACATCGAACGAAATGGATGGTTTTGAATGGGACATCCCATAGAAATCATTGTTTTTAAATAGGAACTAAATGGGGCATTTTCTAGAAGGCCATGGAGCTGATTCTCAGCATAATTTGCCAGAATCCATTGGTTTTTACCCCAACATTTTCTTTGAGAATTCCAATTCACATTCTCAAAGAACAGCCATCCCACACACTTCCCATAGATATATCAAACATTATCAAACTATGATGGATTCTTGATGTTCTCATATCAAGGTACCAGGGGCTCTCTGAAGATGCCAAGCAAGATTGTGGATGCCTTCTGTCTGCTGCCCATTTTGGTTATGTCAACATAGCTATGGAAAATGGCCCAGTTGAAATAGTCGATTTGATTTACCCATTAAAAATGGTGGTTTTTGCATCGTTATGTACACGAAAAAACCAGAGGGTAACCATTCTGCTTTTTTGTTTCTTTTCGGACTCTGCAGCTTTGGCGGATGGAGCAAGTTTGAACCAAACTATTGTCATCCCCAAAATATGATTGATATGATTGAGGATTTCCAAAGGGGAATGTTGTCTTATGTTTATATTAAAGGGATTGCAATCAACTTGTTTAAAAGCCTTGTTGGATCTTGTTGGCTTGCAAGCACATGCTCCATGTCCGGCTGAAGGATGAGAATGCACCACATGGTCCATCAAATGGGGCACCTACAAATCTCTAAACATCATATATCAAACCATACATACAGACTGCAACATGATAAAATCCTGCAACACACACACAAAAAAAACATCCAATTGATTCGATGGTTGATCCAACTTCTTAGCATCATGAATTGGTCGTTTGAGGACATCTTAAATGAAATATGCAAATGAACTAGACATAATTGATGAATTCCCATTGAGGAATTGGATCACTACAAAAGCAATGGGGAAAGCTTGTGGTATTTTTTCTCTGTATATACATAATATATATATATATATATACATATGTATAATATATATATATACATGCGATCATATGTAAATCATTGATCCCATTCCGATTTCGGATGTTTGCGAATACCGCACAGCGACGGGCTTTGGCTTATCCCAGTGAGCAAGTGGTTAGGAAGCTCATGCTACCTAGGTATATCCCAGAAATCTAAGTGGGTTATGTCACAATATGTCACATGAGGGTTTCTACAAATGGTGAGACCGTAATAGCTGGATGGTTCATGGAAAATCCCCAGAAAATATGGATGAGAACTGAGGGTAGCCGCATGAAAAAACGGAAACCTCCAGGAACCATTCTTAGTCACTTGCAATGCCTGGGACATCCAAGGACTTGACCATGTTTGAAAGCGTCATTCGTGCGATATCTGGATAAATCACAATGCATAAATAGGTCCCAGGTCCATATCCCCATGAATAATGGTTAAGTGTTAACTCCTTATTTTTCATGGTGGAAATCCTAATTTTTGACGATGATCCAGAAACCTAACATTGCTACGGAATCCAAGGCTTTCCTGTTCCGAAATGCTCTACATTCATGGTGGATGTTCCGTATCTATGTTCGTTGATTACCCATGAACTGCAGCTATAATCACCATGACCTTCCTTAACCTATAGTTGTAAGCCAACATGGCTAGCGAAAAGGGGCACCACCTGGTAATTTGTGATTATTACCCTCTTGTCATCAAACAAAGCCATGGAAAATCACAATGTTTAATAGGACATATATGGAAATATAATGTATATAGGAAAATCATGAAAATAATCAATACATATCTGTGAATCATCTATAGGTGTGCGATTTTCCATATCTACTGTGAGTTTTCTGGAGAGTATATCTAATATTAAGTCCACTGAAATCTCCTGTTCTGATGCCGCTTGAATTGACCCACCTCGTCAGGTCTTTCCAGCCGATCTTTCACGATCGTCACCTTGGAGAAATTCAAACGGCGCAACGGGCGAGATTTCGGCCATGGGAAAAATTATCCAATTGTTTGTTCTTCTCTGAGAAAAATATGTGTTTTTTTGTATTATTTTGTGTTTTTTTTGATGACATTAACTACATTCACCAATTTTAGTGTGGAAATCCACAAAAAGTGCGACGATCCTCCAAGCATTACACTGGCAGATGCAGAACCAAGGTGGGTCCCTTCCATTTATAATTCCCCCAAAAAAACATGACTAGTTGGATACTATGTGCTATACATATTTATTGACGCGTTATTGGCTTATAACCCCTATTGAGTATATGTTATAATATATATATATATATATGTTATATATATATATATGTTATATATATATATATAAATTATATATATATATGTTATATTGTACTATTGAGCATATTATATATAATGTTCTATGTGTAATATTATTACATTACATTACATTACATTACATCACATTGTATTGGATAATATTCTATCCATTTCTATCCCCTATAAACTCAGTGAAATTGGACTTATGTTCAGCGATTTTCACTGAGGCCATCACGGTCTCCTCACCCAGGTGTCTCCAAGAAATCCTCGCGATGGCGCCCACATGGGAAGAGACAGGCACTTCCCACTCTGGCTTCGGATGGTTTAATGATGGCATGGTTCATGATGGATAATGATGGTTGATGATGGTTAATAATGGTTATATAATGATGGCTAATGATGATTAATGATGATTAATGATGGTTAATGATGGTTAATCATGGTTAATGATTGTCAATGATGGTTAAATTGGGTTATTCCGATTAATGGTTAAATTGGGGAAACATAGAATTGCATGTATTTCTCTGGTCTCAAACCGGTGGGCGATCCGAAGGTTGGAGAGAAACTATGAAACTCTGGGCATATTTCTCTCCAAAAATCGGTGCAAATCCCAGGAACAATCCAAGAATCCAAGAATTGAGACTTCCACCGATTCTAATAGCGCTGCCAAGGGTCGAGAAGCCAAAAAGGGCTTGTTCTAAAGAGACGTGCAACACCTCAGCAGGATTCAGCAGGTGTTTTTCACTCCAAGGCCCAAGAGGGCTGATATAGATTGGTGGGATGATCGTGGGACAAATAATGACAAACCGATGACTGGTTGGTGGTTTTTCGCCCTACCCCTCTGAAAAATCATGGAGTTCGTCAGACCGGATGATGTTTCCCAATATATGGGAAAATAAAATTCATGTTCCAAACCACCAACCAGATGAGGTATTACCATGTATGACAACCTTGTTGGTTGATGCCATGTTGTTTATGATCAGCAAATGGTTGATCAATAGGATGATTGGCAAAGGGTTTACCACAGGCATCCGCCTGGATCATCTGATCAACATGTTGCCTCTAATGTTTGCAAGAACATTTGACGGCCACCTGGTCAGGTTTTCATGATTCATCATTAATCATCATTACTCCATATTAATCTATATATTAATCCTATAAAATCTGATATAGTCAATGTCTGCACGGCCACTGCACAGCCCGTACTGCACCGTATTTTGTTGCCTAGGGCCTACGTGCTGCAGGCCTTTCTGGATCACCAAAAAACGCTCTCACGTCATCGCCACGCAATCTAAACATACGTATCTAAACCTCTAAAAGAATCTAAAAGATTGAACAACCCATCATTCATTCAAAGGATCAAAACAATCTAAACCTCCAAAGGAACACTTCAGTCTTCCCAAGGGTCAAAGAATCAAAGACCAATCATTTTGTTCGCGCCCGGCGAAACTTCGACGACCAGCCAACGATGCTATCCGATATTGAATCTATTTGAACCACTTCCATCCATTTCCTGCCTGAAAACGTACCGTGCCCGTACCAACAAAAATGGTTGGTGGTATACCTCCCCTCTGAAAAATATGAGTCAGATTGGATCATCATCCCAACTATTGGGGAAAATAAAATTCATGTTCCAAACCACCAACCAGTTGTGTTTTCCTGCGCCACCCTCCTCTGCACTTTGTCGGCTCTGGATTCCAACATCATGGGAAACTGCGAACCGCTTGGTGCTGGAACAAAACCAACGCAGTACACTGATGAAGGATCCCACTTAGTAGGTGGTTGATAACCCATAACCCTGGTTAGAAAGTCCCCTGGGTGGATCGTACCATCTACAAGTGGGTTACAACTATGGTTACTAATCAACCACCTCTATGAAATTATTAAAACATGATTCTCCAAGTACTCTACGTACACTTTGGGCCACTGGGTTTGTAGAAAAATGGAGCTTCAAACCCAGGAATTTCGGGCATACTGAGACTGTGCACCGTGTGCAGATCTGATTCGGCAATCATGTAGCTATCTTCCTTGCTACCTGCGGGGCAAAAGTCTGGGAACGAAACGTGCTTCGGTGATTCATCATGATTTATGGAATATAGTAACCCCAAAAATGGTAGAACATGGTAGAACCATGTAGAACCGTATTTCCACTATTATAGATGAGGTTTTTTGTCCAACCATTTCCAGGTATTTAACTTTTCTATCATGTTGGGCTCTACTCCAAATGCAAGGTTGGCTCATCTGTCCATCTGCAGCCCCCTGAGATCCGTTATAGTTGGGTGCGCATGCTTGTTCAAATGTCCAAAAATGAGGGGATACGGTATACATGTTTCCCCCTAAACACGTCATTGCGGGAATAAACGATGATAATACAGTGATCATGCCTTCGAATTGGGGGGTACCACATCTTCAGACAATACTCACAGTAGCACCCCATGCAAGCCCAGGAATAGCACACTATTTGGACACGGCAATGGATGACGACTTTGATGTACAGCTGATGAAACAACTCCCAGGCGGTCCCAGGTGGCCATGGAAATCGAGGAAGGCGAATTTTCAGCGACGTATCTAGTCCCAATATGTCTCAATTCAGTTCCTGTGAAAAGTTGACGAGGCACTGGGGGCGAAAAATATATAAACATATGGTAAAATCATGTGATTCACACCAGGTCCCCATAGTAAAGTTGGCTTTCTCCAATGACTAGGCGTAACATGGCTTAACCACACATCAATCATAGATCTATGATTAAGGACTATAGACATCCCACACATCTATAATTAAGGGCTGTTACCAACCAACATCAACCAACTATAAACATCTTAAACCTCTGGGGGGGTGCACCAGCTTGCAAGTCTGATTCAGACCCCAACGCCAAGCCCACCTCGCTGCACCTTGAAGTTGACCTGACGAGCCACATGGCTTTCAGGTCAGGGGGGAACATCAGGGAACGTCAGGGAACATCACCAAAGAACTTACCTCAGGTGGTTCCCCAGTTCGGAATCGCTAAGTTGGTGCCAATAAGTCCAATAACTATGGTTTATAAGTGATATATCGAACTAGTTAATGGGATTATAACACATTTATAACTGGGGGGGAACCACCTTGTACCAACTTACCAAAGACCCAGTAAGAATGATGGGGTACAACGGGGATATCTGGGATTCAACAGAGTCCCTCTGTGCACCAAGGGAGGACCCCTCCTTCCATACGAAACAATCCGGTTATGCCTCAAATTGGTTTATAAATGACCAATTTCTTCGATCTAATGGTTATTTATAAACCAATGGTTATTTAACCAGATTGATTATAATAGACTATAACGAAGATAGTCTAAAATTTTCGAAGATTCTTTTCTTTGGTCCATTTGGTGCCCAAGCTTGTGCCATAGCAATCCACCACATGTCTATCATTTTGGCTGATTGATATCCCTATGTCACGAGAAATTTTGCCTGGAATATATGGTGGTTTCCTGAAATGCTGGTCCCCAAAACCATGGTTTTTCATACTAGAATGATCGAATCTTGGATTTGGGGGTACCCCGGTGGTTTAGGAAATCTATATGGAAGTTTCCTGAAATCGGGGTACCCCCAGTCATCATCCATTTTATTCTCGGATTTTCCATGAGATAAACAAATATTTTGGGGTACACCAATAACATGTATATTTTCATGGAAACCATATTAATGGAAACAATATATAAAGACAATTCCATAGATTTACCACCCCGGAACCATCCATTTTAATAGGATTTTCCGTGAAATAAACCATCTATTTTGTTATTTTGGGGTACCCCCATTTATGGAACCCCCTTATATATATATATATGAATTATATATATATATATAAATAATAATATATATATATATATATAAATAATTATATATATATATATAACTATACATATATGTATATATCATATCAACGTTACTAACGTTGTTCCTCCGGTTAGCTCCCCGAGGCGCACCTTCCCAGGGAACTTTCCGGGCGTCTGGTGCCCCATGTTGGACAGAACCTGGCAGGCGGATGTCTGAAAGATCCAGAAAGAACATGCCTGGTTGGTGGCTTCAACCCCTCTGATATATAATCTGTGATAATGTACAAAATATATCATATAGATAATTCGATTATATCACAGATTCCATATATACGAGTACCTATATGGTTGGTGGTTTCAACCCCGCTGAAAAACACGAAAGTCAGCTGGGATCTCCCAATGTATGGAAACATAATCCAAATGTTCCAAACCGCCAACCAAATGCTGTATGGGATGACTCAGAATATCGGCGGAAAATATGTGTGTATATCTCTCAAGCTGTAGCTTCATCTGTGATGTCTCAAGCTTTTCTCAACCTAACAAACGGATAGGTATGAATGATTGATGGCCCTTATTCTCCATACGACATCGAAACCTGAACGGTTCGGATCTGGATAAATCACAACTAGAATTCACCAACCTGAACAGTTCGGCCAACCATCTTTCTTGCTGGGCTGCGGCATGATGCGGCATGTTGGGATAGTGACGTGGCAGTTGGGTCGTCATCATTTCGCCGGATCGGATGAAGCCAAAACAGTACTGGGTGACATCAGCGCATATAGCATGTGTTATTTCTGTGTAAACATTATATTGGGCTCACTGGTTGCCTTCACCTCCTGCTATAAAAATATAAAATAATAAATTAGTGTAATTTCATAGCACCTGTTGCAGTTCTTCTCATCGCAGGGTTCCAAACATATTTCTTCCACAAACGTGACTTTTTGGGGGGCCCAAGCGGCCCAACCAATATTTCATCACCATCGCAAGTAGTGCTGAATCCCTCCTTGTGTGGATCCAAGTAACTGAAATCGGAGTTCAACAAGGACAATTTGCTGGGAATTTGGGCCAGGAAAGACAGCAACACCCCAACATCCCAAATCCCACTCTTGGCCGATGAATAGCTATCCATAGGTTTCCTCATTCGTTAGGTCATAATCCCCAACCAGATAGCATAAATCCTGTTTCGTATTGGGATTCCACCAGCCCAAAGGTGACCCACCCCAAAAAGCCAAACAAAATATGGGCGTATTAAGGGCTTATGAGACACCCCCTACCAATCAGGTCTTCTCAACCATCTTGTGTCGCTATGGTCAACTTTGCTGGGTCCATGTTCAACCCCAAAAACTTGAATTGAAATCTCGAGATCCTTTTCATTTCAGGTATTCCCTAAAGATGCGCCTCAGATTCTCCCAGTTCCATGCCGATCCATTTTGCGGTGGTTGAAATGGCTGCCTCGCCTTCAAAGATGCGCCTTGCTTGGCTCCTTTGCTCACGCGCACGGTCACCTGCGGCTTGACCAAAATATCGCCGTCTGTGACTCCAGAACTGTTTTTCCAGGGGGGATTCAGCCCCGGAAAGAATAAGTTTTTGTTTTATGAAAGTTAAACCACCAACAACTCAGCAAACTACGGACGAATCTTCACCATCCCTGAGGTCATCTGAAAACGGTGATAGAAATATCGAATCACAGGTAGAGAGGCTGCTATGGTATGTGTCCGCGTAGGGGTTGCTATTGGGGAACAACGGTCAGTTTCACCATGGTGATTTCAGTCCGGTTTGTCAGATTCGACGGCACCCAAGTTTCAAACGAGGGGTATCATAGGCAGCTCCAAAAATATCAACGCCTTTCTTTGTCGGAAAATGTTTTTGTACCCCTATTTCCACAAGGATTTTCATTATTTTTCATTTATTAAAAAAACAGATTCATGATCGTTTCCCTACTAAAATAGCAACATGTTACCCAATTTTCGTGCTTGGATGATCTCCATCTGCATATGCCCTGGTCCAACTGCAAGGTTATTATAGGTCTAAGGATGAAGTTCCTCGAAAGTCTGGTGACAATGTTTTGCAACATATTAATATATGTATGTTAATGTGTATATATATATATATATATGAATATTAATTTTGAACACGCCATATACACAAACTGGCATCATGAATATAAGAGTATATAGGCGTATATACAAATATACATATATATATATATATACAATTATATACATATATATCTGTCTCTGTGTACAATCATGAGCATACACATATATCATACCTGTACACAAGAAGTCTAGTTGTAACTATATCTCACCATAGAGTCCCAACTCAAACAGCCTCCGAACATCGGAAGCCTCTACCGGGACTTCGTGACACCTTTCGCGGCTTTCTTGTTCTTTCTCTCTCATGCCAACGACCTGAGGACGCGACCGACAAAAGACACAACGACCCACGGGCACATGATAGTAGGAATATGTAATAATAGTACTCCTTGATCGCTCGAATAATAGATGTTATACTCCTATGATTCCTATTGATATGCATTAACACACTAGACTATATTTTATATGCGTTGAAATGCATTGATATGCATACTATGCACCGAAACGGAATTCATGTGCATTGATAGCGAGTGGATTCATTGCCCGAATGTCTCAAAATCACCCTTGGGGATTGAATCAACAAACAGCATCGACACAGATCACCCAAGAAGGATGCAAACCATGATATACCTAGCTGCATAATGCTGAATTTCATGAAACAAATCCATTTAAACAATCCATTAATGGCAAACATTTACTATTTGTGCTAAACTACCCAAATAGAGGAGCGTTTACTTTCTATAGTCTTCCGTTCAACTGTGGTGGCTTGAGAAGTGGATTCCCAGCCAGCTCGCTCTTTGTTTACTCTGGAGGGTATGTAATCATCGTGCCAACAAAACATAAACAATAAGGTAAATCCACGCGAAAATGAGTGAAGATTCACTAATATTCACTTTTCTATATCTTTTTGAGGGTTCCTTTTTCTCCTGGTTCATGATGGCCATGGATAGCTGGATACAGACCTCCCAGCTGTGCCTGACGGCCGAAGGGCGTCATGCCGTACTTGGGCACTTGCACCTGGCTCACACTGGGGATTCACAGGGGGTCACATCAAATTGCCATGGAATTGCCGAATGGGCCCAGATTGAAGAACTCTTATTATACTCTTATTTAAGTATATGCTTATTATGGATAATGGGCATGATTATGGTTGTCTATACATATCTATACTATATAATTATAATTATAGAGACACTCTGGACACGAAAAGTCGAGTTTTAGCACGACACCAACTAGCCAAATTCGCCGCCACCTTCACCACCCTTTTATAAACCGGCCGCCTTCTCAGGGGGGCATCGGCCGCAGTCTTGGCACTCAGGTCTGCGGCCATGGGAAAGAATGGACAGAACATCACTTCACCGCAGAATGATAAATCTGGTCGTTTGCGCTTCTTTTTTGCGTAGCACACGGGTTCCCATAACCCCCGAAGAGGTAAATGTGTGGAATTTCCAGCTTTTGGGGTTTGTGGTTTGGCGAGCTATGGGGTAGGCTGTAGAGGTTTGTTTTGCTTTACCTAAGGCCAGACGTGGCAGCGCGGTCTGCATAAGGAAATGCATCATCTGAGAGGAAGCAGCTGTTCGTCTGAAGCACGTGCAGGTGCCTCCTGTCCAGCCCTTGTAATTTCCACTTGGGACCTTGAACCTACATCTTTTTAAATTGATGTAAAGTGCTCAGAAGTCAGGCGCACAAGCTGCCACAGCCCCCAAATGGCTAAATCTCGGGAATTTGCAGCTTTTTGGGGTTGTGGTTGGCAGCTGTGGTTAGGGAGTACACTGGGTTCCTCATTCACCTGCTTCTAGAATCCTCTAAGCCTCTAGATGTATTTTTTCGTGTGCGTCCAGAACACACAGGTAGAAGGTTCCCGCCACAACCCCCGAAGAGCGAAATCTCTGGAATTTGCATCATTCACCTGCCTCTAGAATCCTCTAAGCCTCTAGATGTATTTTTTTCATGTGCGTCCAGAACACAGGTAGAAGGTTCCCGCCACAACCTCCGAAGAGCGAAATCTCTGGAATTTGCAGTTTTTGGGGTTTGTGGCTGGCAGCTGTGGTTAAGGGTACACTGGGT
>Ga0126342_10016443_pt1 | contig 12887 bp, 16 predicted proteins | sample Cyp1metagenome_FD_92528 | JGI IMG/M metagenome (GOLD analysis project Ga0126342, IMG submission 92528) | Coral microbial communities from Lord Howe Island, Old Settlement Bay, Australia - Cyphastrea 1 metagenome | ecosystem: Host-associated > Invertebrates > Cnidaria > Coral ... | reverse complement strand
ATATTATATTATATTATATTATATACGTATATATATATTACGATATATTACGCATATTACAGTATGGTACGTATATTTTGACATTGGCAGCCCTTCCGCCTGGGAATGCCTCAATGGCTTGTTGCGTGCGAATCTTGGGATCTGGAGCTGCACATTTCAGACGGCTCATCTTGATCTGGTCGCGGCGTTTGATGTATCCTTATCGGCCGACAAGCCGAGAGGCTCCAACAAGTGTAATTTCACCATTCACTGGTGGAATGTCACCATCAACTGGGGGAAATTTCACCATCAACTGGTGGAATTAGCCTGTATCTTGATGCGAATGAGCTCTAAAACATTCTACAAACCCAAGCGCGTTGGAGTTCAGCTCACCTTGAACATCCTTGAACTATGGTTCAATGTTGTCAATGGCACCTTTCATGTTGCATCAATTCATGGATTCATACCTTATTCTCCCTCGTGTGGACCTGACAAGGCAAACGGGATCTGACGAGGATCGGTTGAACATGTCGGAATCTTCCACTCGAATGACTCTCTTCACCTGGAAGCCTGGCGGACTGCCAAAAATCAGTGGTTCCGGGATGTTCCGATGAAAACAAACACCTCTTCGCGGCGATTTTGAAAGAATATCTGGTTGCAGGGTGTTGCACCTTGCACGTCAAGATCCCTTCTCAGAGTTTTCAGCAGACCATGAAGGTTGAAAATGATTCCTGATGCTCCGGACACAAAAATGAAGAGTGTGCCGGCCTGTTGGCAAGCCTGGCGATCCACCAGGTTGTACACAAGCACATCCACCACGAGTCTTGCCATGCTGATCGGTTGGGCACAAACGGTCCTTCAAAACAACCACCCAATCCAGGTATATCCGAGTGTCAGATCACTCTGATCACTCTACACCCATCCAGTTCCTGCAAATACAGTAAACAAATGTAAACCGTAGTTGCATTATTGTACACAAACAAAACAAATCTGCTTTGGCGAACTCTCTCCTGGGTTGGAATGGCTTGGTAGGTGTGGTTCACCAGATACTGAAACTGCCGGAAATGCTCATGTTTCACCTCAGATCTTTCAGGTGCAATGGTGCAACTTGATATGTCCTCCTCGTTTTTCATGTCTGACTACTGGATACTACCTCAAAGATCTCTTAAAGCATCTCAAAGTATCAAATGAAAGGTGATAGAAAGGGATGATTACTGGACCAGGCACATAAGCAAGTTCGCCAAAGCCCAGATTCCTCCAGGGAAAAAATGGCATTGATGCGAATGATTCTCCACTGCTACAGGAAACGCATGATTTTTACATTCTTTATACGGATATGTGGCAGTACATCAAAACATCACACATCATCGCACAGAACATGCAAATATGATATAATCCACTACAAGGGCTTCTTTCAGTCCTCCTTTCTGCAGGAAACTCGATGGATACCTCCTGGAGATCAGCCGACGTGCTCCAGTAGCGCGGCAAATTTTGTCGCGCCATGGAAGTCAACGGCTCCAAATCCTCCTCGCCATCGCAGAGAGTGGTTCGAATGCCGATGCTGCCGATGACCGAGCCACTGCCCGCGCCAAGGACAAACTTTGCAGCTCCGGCAGATCGATTTCGCATTCTCTGCCTCGAGAGGAGGCAACCACAAAAAACATACTTTGGGATGCATAGATCAACGAACAAAAGACTTTATTCTCCACTTTCATTGTATACGAGACATTCCAAGACTGCACAAGAAATATTCAACTCATCCTCTATCATTGTTAAGTCAGTACGAATTCTCCATACACCATTATAGTAGATCAATCATCAGGATGTCTTCTGGACATTTCTGGCTGTCCTGATGCTTTCGCCCTGAAAGTCCAGCCATCTCAAGCCACTGCTGCTGAGTTGCAGGTAGCACCTAAAAAAGACACTTAAAATCAATATACAGAAGCCAGAGATGAGGAAAAGTGCTGGAAGATCTACGTCCTACGCAACAAATCAACGATTGGAGCAGCAGTTGTTTGTCTCGTTGATCCAATTTCAGCAACTGTTGATTCTTGACATATCTTGACATCAAGCTTGCTCGGAAAAAGTAGCCCTGACAAGCACGCATCTTAGCATCGAAACGCCCAGGTTTCAAGTCTTGACCGTGTCAGGAAAGGTGGTGGTACTTTCATCTACTTTCATGTCCTTTCCAAATTTGTAAGCTTGCAAGTGAGGTTTAGATTGCACCCATGTTTTGCACCCTGCCCCTCCTCCATCGCAGGCTCCGGGTCGGGCTCTGCTGCCTCTGCCGTTGCTTGCTCACTTGATGTGGATGTTGCAATATCCGCATTCTCGTAGCGGTAGATGCTGCTTCCACAGACTGTCAGTGGCCAGGTGGAATGCGACTGTCACAGACCTCTTTTTTGGCCAGGTTAATTAGGATTACCATCTAACATAGCCATGGAAAATAGCCATTTTTGATAGGTAAACCATCTATAAATGGGCCATTTCCCATGGCAATGTTAAATAACCAGAGGGTATATATAATAGGTCAGACACACCATGCACACCCACATGCTCCATGATATGATTCAGGAGGACCGTTGAGGATATTCCAGAAGCATAAGTGACTTGTCCAACAGTCCTTCGGTGCATGGAAAAACACATTCTTCGGGTGACCTTCGGGTGGCATCAGTCGTAATGTACCTAGTTGACTTTCTTCACAGGTGGCTATGAGTCAAAACCCTGGTACCCGGATGGTACCCTAAGTTGGTTTATGGATGTGTATTCCCCCAAAATATGGTAATACTATAGGTTTTGACCCATCCCCAGGTCAATTCACATTGCAAACATGTGTATTGTACTTGGATGCTATTCCACATTGCATTTCGGCTTGGTTCGGCCACCAAGGTGTCAGTGGAAATTTCTCAGTAAAAATGGTTGGGCCTTACATCCACTATTTGTAGAGAACTCACAGGTGATAATAGTCTGACTAACAGTCTGACTGACCAGCCTGTTGGCCGGGTTTGATGGCATTCTTCAAGCAGTAGACAAACCTTGCCATGCGATGCTGTCCAAAGTCTCGCATTGGCTCTCAGAACAACAGGCCAAGGGTTGTTTGATCTTTTTTGGTTTCTCATGCTTTATGTGATTTTATGATATTTTATGTGTGTATTTTGCTAGCCGATCCCAAAAATCAGCATCATGAGGCATACCAAGTGATATGTATTGATTAATGTGGCTTTGCTCGCGGCCTTCAGGCCGCCTACCAACCTACCGAGTCTGTGCCTCGTTGCAGTCGTACTGGATGTAGTTGCAATTGAAGGTGCTACGGCAAAGTGCAACGCATTGCTCCAGAGGAATCTCGCCATGGTTCGTGCCGTCATTTTGGGAATCGCAATAAACTGCAGCAGTGCACCTGCCATCAAAAAAAGGGGAGGCTTGTTGAACGACTTCTTCCACAATGAGACAGCTGGCCCAGGAAGGCAAACCATTTGATATCATTGTAGAGACTACACTTGATATACATCTTAAGACAACTGCAATTTGTTGGGAAAGGTAGCCAGAGTACAAAACATAGTTTTTCACGTGGACAGTCTATGCAACATGTGACCAGCACAATCATAGAATTCGTGGACATTATCACAGACAGTCACCCGTTCCGCATTCACAGTTCTAAAGTAACCCAACCTTTGCAACAAACATCCCATGCCGTTAAATCCAAGGTGCGTTCTGGAGACAGACTATACTTGCCGCAAACCGCATGAAGTGCAAGGAAGAATGTAAAACGTGTACAGTTGAATACTTGACTGCAGAGAGGCCCTTGAGAATTCATGGGCGTTGTCTGAAAATCCGTATCCCTTTAATGTTTCATCGTTTTCCCTATAGAAATTGAAATTTTAGGATCTACCATGATATACCGTATACCCCATTTTTTAGACACACCCGTTTCGGTGCTAAAACAAAGGTGACACAACATATGGTCAAGGTCTCACCTGAAGTCTGTCGACGAAGCCATATTGGGCCAACAAGCTCCCAAGATCAACTCAGTGGTCTCCGTTGTTGTGGCTGTGGTTGTTTTATAGTAGTAGCTGCTGCCACAACTGGTGTCCTGTAAAGTTCCACAACTGGAGCTTCCCGTGAAGATCCAGCAATGGGTGTTGCAATCGTATTGGATTTCCTCACAACTCCATCGACTGTCACACTCTGCCATACCTCAGGACCATGTGACCATCAGCTACCACTGCGTTGAACAAAACACCACCGTGTAACGACGGGGAGATATTGAACCTATGGGTCAGAAAAGATATAAATAGAGATGAAAAGGACAAAAATGATTCAAAATCCACTGCTTCTGTGTTACATGAAGCCAAACTCATGGTTCCCAAGCGGTCCGCTGAGAGCTGGTTGGAACAAAACTTGGCCGCATGGCATCCGTAGCTGCTAGTCCCGGTGCTGACACTATTATCCGGGTAACATCGTCCCGACGTCTGTGTCCGCCTGAATTCACTCGACGTATTGCTGTCTTTTCCATCGGCCTGTAGGAATCCAAGCAGCAGGACACCGCAGATGCTCGGCGTGCAGAGTCTCATATGCCCTGCTCGTTCTTGGGCACATTGGTTCCGAAAATGCTCACCATCCAGATGCTAAGGCAATGAAGGCTCATTGCTGGCAGGTGCTGGTGTCGTCTAAACAGGTCAGTTTTCCTGTTTGATGCAGTGGTACCAGTGCACTTTCTGCGGTTCATGGAAGAAGAGGTGCAAAGATGTGCAAAGAAACTTGGTTGTGAATGGTGCTATGCTTTGGTTGCCACCCTGTCAAAATTTGTCTCTGAATGTTGGATTCAAGTTTCCCATGTCGACTCACTGTTCCAAACCGACTGGACTTGAAATTGATGCCCCATCTTTACAGCCAAAGCTTGGGCCACCATGGCAAAGTAGACAGCAGGGGTCACAGACCGGCACCAAGCTTATTTCAGAATCGCAAGAAGCTTTGCTTCGTGGAAGCACATTTCGGGTTCAGCTACATGCCATCTCTGAAAGCGCCTTTTTTAATGGCATAAGTGGTGCCCTGCAAACCTATCAGGCGCTCATCGATATCCATCCTCCTCAAAGGCAAAGTGGGTGACCCACCGAAAACGTTTTTTCATGTTTTTTCAATGGCTTGCCAGTGACGATACTGGATACAGTACATTTGGATACGCTATGTCAAGAGACTTGGCCATTGTCTATCCATTAAAAAAAGTATCAAGACGGGGAAGAACCGAGACCGTCTGTTCATTCTGCTGGCCAAATTCCAAAGCTATCCGAACATCTCCAACTTGCATCGCTTTGTCTGAAAATATGATACCCCAAATTCCATGGTTGATCATCATTATCATCATTTCCACCACTAAATGTTAAATTGCCAAGTTTGGACATGCGGCAATGCGGCAATGCGGCAATGCGGCAATGCGGCATCAGCATTTCCGGATCATACCCAATTATCATATATCACTATATATCATCATATTAGAAATTATCATATCTTAATAAGTACTGTATTATCTTCCACAATATCATCCCATATCATATGCCCATTCTTATTGGTTTTAGATGGTATAAAAGGCCATTTTATCCTTGGCAACTTCTCGGTCCTTGCGAATGCTTTCGCCGCTAGGAAAGGGCCAGGGAAACGCTGTGGCTTCTCGGGAGCAAAATCGTGGCCCGCCAGGATACCTCCAGGTTTCACCTGAAAAGGCCGAAAAGGCCTCCAGATCCCCGGTAGAATCATGGCATGTAACTTATGTAACCATCAACGAAAATGTGGATGGAAAAGTGATGTTTAAAGTTGTGTGAAAAATATTTCAAATTGCCTGGAATGAACAAGTAGGCTTAAGATATCTTAAGATCTAGAACGTGACCCTCAAAAAAATGGAACAGTTCTGTTGTGTTATGTTACAGGTTATTTATAGCCGTTTTGATAAGGTAGGAGTTTGATGTTCTGCATCGTTTTATTGGGGGTGTTATAAACAGAACATACCAAATCATACTCATACTGATACTCATACATTGCCATACCGCACCTACTGTGTATATGAAATTGATTCATATTGTGTACTCCTTCTGCAAGTGTCTAAAGTCTAAACACCTCTCAATTTGCTGGAAGCTTCTCCATGCCTAGCACACTTTGAATTTTGGCAGGATAGCAGGATAGCAAACTCACCGCCCAACACCAAACCCACCAAACCATCATCCAATATCCATTGATAAAAACCGGGTCCGACCTTGGGCCAGAACTTCTCCATGTGCAGGGTGACATACTCAAAGGTGTGGACGGCATCAATGAAAACAAAATCCACGCTTTCATCCTCCAGCATTCGACTTGCTTTGTCGCCAGTTTCTCGAATGATCCACACTTTGGGTGCCCACTTAATGGCCAAATTCAGTGCATTCTTCATTTGCTCGATTCTCCCGAACCAAGGATCCACCGCATAGTATTTCACGTCGACCCCCAACCAGTCCATCTCTTGGACTACGGCTGCAAAGAAGTCGCCCTCATCAACTCCCACCTCCACAAAAACAAGGCCATCTTTGGGCGCTTGCTTCGCTTGCCTTGCCATCAACATCGCATAGTAGCTGGCGTGCAAGTGGTGGGGATTCCGAGACCTCAAACACTTCACATCACTTCACATCAGTTCACAACATCACAACAGCTCAGTTCAAACAGCTCAGTTCAGTGACAGTTCCATCATGTTCCATCCCCACTGCGTGTCAACCGAGTGCCAGGTGGCGGGCCACTGTAAACTGCATCGAAGAAGTGTAGCATCGTTTGCCGCGCCTCGTGGATGAATGTCGGATCCTGCGATGAATTCAACACGGCTTACAAGTCATGGACAAAATATGGACAAAATATGAACAAATGACAAATGATTGACTAAAATCTGGACATTTCATGATTGCAGGTTCCTACGGATTCCTACGGAAGCAACACCTGATTCTACAAATCCAAACCCCCCGGCGAAAGCTCACCTTCTTGGACCACCAGCCAGCGCAGCAATCTTCGAGGATGTACTGCTCACCTATGCCAAGTTGGTTTTGTTGCCTCATGGACCATGATGTAACATGATGTAACCAGAAACAATCAGAAACATGAACGAATCAGAATTTGACAAGAAGAAATTTTGCTGCAATGCATCTATTATATACTATATAGTCTATGGATAGTCTATGGATGCCTGTAGTCTATATGAGTCCAAAAAAAGGTAGAAATTTCGGGCATTCCATGGTCATCTCTGGTCATCGTCACGGTGCCGGGTCGCTGTCACACACAGACCAACCACCATTGCTGCAGCAAAGGTCTGGGGTGAAGCTACCTGTGAGATGGTCAGCTTGGGATCAGCGTGAGATTATCTTGGGATAACCGTTGGAAAACCATTGGAAAACCATTGGAAAACCATGGGATCATTAGAGATGTTCCCAGAATCTTCATCTCCAGAGATGTGTCGCCTTGCCCCGCCAAAACCCAACCGCAGGCAAGTTGCCATGCCAACACCCCATCTTGCGCGCTTTCAGTCTTTTCAAAGCCAGAGGTGCGTCATACACCTGGATCCAGCATTCCCCTGGAACAAGTCTTGCCCTGGAAGATTCAATCGTATGCAACCATGAATCTAAAACAGTCTAAGCAGGTGGCATTCTCCCTGCAACTGAGTTCTTCAGTTTCCAGACCATAAACTTTGGTAAAACACCTGCAATAGCATCATTAAAAGGCGCCTTGTCATCCCAGTTGGTGTACGTCTGCAAGAAGGCGTCCTTGAAGAGTTCCAGTTCACCTTCGCGAAACACCAGCATGCTACAACTGGGTGTGTCTCAGTAGGGACACTCTGAAAAAACGCTGAACATTGATTAACATTGATTAACATTGATTAACCAATGGATCCAATGGATTTATATAGGATGATTTAGCGCTAGCCTATTTTCAAACCAACCCCATGGTCAAGTCTTCACCTCCTTGGGCGTGTTTCAGTGGCAATTCCAGGCCTTCGCTGCCTTCGCTCATCGGATTCTCGTCCCTTTGGTCTCTTGGCATCGGCCGCCCATCTTCCAGTGCCACAAATCCCAAATCGGAACCGTGGCGGATCACCCTGTAGCGGTCTCCCTGGGCACAGTTCACACAACCAATGGTCCAAAAGATTAACTTGTCGCAGACCAGTTTATTGTGGAGTTGGGAAGGTCTGAGACATCACAGAAATTCACAGAACATGTTCATCTGATATCATCTGATAATGTTCAATTGCTGGTGTCTTCTGAATTGCTGTGCCTTGTTTTTCGCTAGTCTGTTTAGTGCAAGCACTCCCAATTTCGGAACAAACAGAAGCTCCGTTTCGGCAGTGGCAGGCCCCCCTTGGGGCCTCCCAGCGAATCGCATCTTCTGACGTCAGTGGTTGCAGTGTTTCTCGCACGGCGCAGGCTTCCAGCGCAAGCAATGATGCCACAAACATCGTTGACCAATGCTGACCATGGGTCACAGCAAGAAATTTGGAGCGCGCACGTCAAGAGTATTATACTATCGAGAGGAGATAAACCACCAAACAATGGGATAATCAGCAATGTTGAAATGATTAATTATGTAGTTTAAATAAATTAAAATAAAGTGAAATTCTGCTTTGTCTCTATCCGGTCTACCCATGCTTTCAATTTTCAACCCAAGTACAAAGTATCCTCTGCACCTTCTATCCACCTATCCACCTGGTCGCTTGTTCCTTGTCATTTGGGCCAAATTAGCCCCCGCAACTCCCCAGTGCTCACTTTAGAAACGTCGGAGCTGTGAGCATCCTTGGTGATCCCGGGTATTGCTGAGGGGCGAGGAAGTTCAATTGTGTTCTCAAATGGGGAGAGGTGACACATATGTGCATATTTTAAGGTCAAGCATCAAGATCAGATTTCAGAACGGACATGGATCGTGCTGGTCACCTGGTCGGAAGTATCCAACACCATCGTTTAGGCATTTCACAACTCTTAAAGTGTGGTCTTCGTAGGCTTCAGTTTCGAAAATTCCTTAGCCTCAAGATCATGCAAACAGTCTCTTGACATTCTTGGCCTGCAGATCATTTTTACCTAACTAAAGTTCACAAGTGAAAATGCAGCAAAAACTGACGGGCTCTTGACCCTGAGACTTTTGAGGCAGGAACTTTCACGTATTTTGCCCGTGTGTTCGCTTGTTTTGCGGGTCCGTGCCATCTGGCTTCGGATCACCTGAAGCCACGCAGATAGCTGATCCTGCTAATGGCAGATGTGTTTGTTTTTGGTCTCCAGGAGCTGCGGATTCACACTTCACGAGAAAAAGAAATGGGTTGTCACCCCAAAAAAAGGCCAGCTGTGACTTTGGTTTGCCTCTACTGACACGGGATACATCGCATGGTCATCGGAGCTCACGATGCGAACCTTCGGGGTCCATCCACAATGTCTCCATGGCTATATTATATGGCCTCGCTCCGCGCGTAACGTGGAACATAACGTGGAACAAGGAAAACGGGATTCCAAGGATGGTCAGAACACAGAACAAAAGGAATGATTCTCTTTGCATATTTGCACGTAATATATCATAATATAGTGTTCAGACAAATCCTAATGAAGGTTGCTCATCTGCACTGCAACGAACTCCCTAGTGACTACAACTTGAAGTTTGTTGGAGTCTCTGTCCATACGCATTCCTCGCAAACAACACATGTTGGTTTAGGTTTAACAGTTCAACCTGATATTGTGTAAAGTGTAAATGTTGTGTGAAACACAGCTACTGGTCCATGCTGTGAGCCAAAAACTATGTTGGTCTTCGGTTGTTCGATGCTCATGCTAGATAATCAACCCATCTACTTAATAAATCTAGCTACCTTTTGTATTGATGTCAATTTAATTCAATCATGTTTAATCTCATGTGATCTATATAATCTGATCCGTTCTAGTCTCACCGCAGACAACCTGGTCCTATCGATCTATGTATCTATCTTTCACTTGTTGAATCTTTCTATCCGAACTATCGAGTCTATCAATCTAAGGAGTGCAATCCAGTTGTATCAACCTATGCTATCTATTGCTATCTATTTGTTTCTGAAATTTGTCTCTGTACCTGTCTTGATTCTTTTTCTACAACCTCGGTCAAGTCTTGCCATCTTGGCCGCCGAAGATGCCAAATAAAATGTCGGAATATATGTCAGACAGAATGAAAAAATCGATGTCAGACAGAATGTTTAATCATGTTTAATCTATTTTGATCTGTTAGATGGTATTGTGGCAGTTGATCGAAATTCGTTCGATTCTTTCGTCCGGAAACGGCCATTCTTCGCGAAAGATGTTGTTCAACCTCGATGAAAGTTTCGAGACCACCATGTTTATCTTTTGCAGGACCCATGTGGGACAACAATGCCTCTTATGAAGACCAATGAAGACTCAACCATTGCCTGCCAAATGATCATGGATCTCTGGGGTTTAAGTAGGCATGTGTATAGGAACATGTTTAGGCCGTTTAGGCTCATTGACAGTATCTACTTGATGCATCTTGATGCCAGTTCTCGGCATGCATTGCCCAAAACTTCCATGCGTTCCGCTTCCAGCATGTTTTTAGCAGACAGGCTTTGCCTCTCAAATGCATAGCACACGGTTGCAAGATGTTGCGAGACTATCCAGTGGCAGGCTGGAGCTTCTCAACACCTGGCAGCGACAGGGTGAAAAATCTGAAAACAAGAATGACAGCCCTGGCAGCTTTGACTTCCCATAGTTGTTTATCGGGGTCAACAACTTCCATCACTAACGGATCTTCCATACCGGCAGATCCGTCAGCTCAAAGAGGGGACTGTAGACCAGTAGACTCAGTAGACCAATCAACAAACGGAAGCCAATCACTCTCCAGCCACTTGAAAACTGGACGCATGAAGGGTGTCTCAGATTTCCGAAGCTGGGCGTTGGAAATGTTGATCTCCAAACTCTTTTTGAAACCGGTGTACCCAGCAGCTCCTTGACTTGAGCACATAGAAATGCCTGGTTTGGTCAAACCAGGACAACTGCTGAACTGCTTAATTCCCTGTTTCACAGCTTTCCTGTGATTTCCCTCACTGATCGCCAGTCACCGCCGGCGGTCTCGGCCACGGCCTTTGTGGCAGTTGAACATCTACAAATCCGCTGACAGCGCTGCCGGCGACCAACCCCAGCAATAAGGCTCCCGCTGCGGCTACGGCTGCGGCTCCGACGTCTCCTGTCAAACACAAGGGGCCATGGAAATGAGGGGAAGTAGGAAGTAGCGCTGGTTTCCACCGAAACAACCCAGAGCAGTTTGATGCAGGCTGTGATTTTTCAGATCTCTGAGGGTCGCTGGTGTTTCTTGAGCTGCTGTGAACATCCTCTGCTCTGCCTGCGGTCACGGGAGCCACTTCGCCCTCGGCTCTCCTTGCGACTGTTCCTGGTGCAACAACGCAGCGTCATGCAAAACCGCATAGTTTCTGAGCATTGTGCAGTTTTGTTTCAAATTTAATAGATCTAGATATGATTCTAGAAATATCCAAGAATCTCATCATGAGATCTGGATAACATCTTCTTAGTGAAAATTATTGAGCATCTTCTGGGCTGTCACCTGACTCAGTTTCCGAAGTCTAAGAGTCTAAGCCGCTCCTGCCACCAGCCGCACGTGCCTGCACAAGGAGCCAGCTGTGGGCAGATGGAGTCAAGTAGCAACCAATCTATCAAGGATGGCATATATAATATGCCTTTATGCCTTCAAGTTGAATGAATTTGATGCATCAAAAATCATCAAAATATCTAAAACATTCTAAAACCCAAAATAATCAAAATATGACTCTCTCATCAGAAATTGCTTTCTCGATCTGAGTCATCTGCTTGCAGCATCATGTCGCGTGAGCTGAAGTCCAAGTCCCTGCGGTGCCTCAGAAGATCTCAGAAGACTGGGAAATATCCCCTTCTGCAGGCAGATACTCTAGCCGTTCCAAGCGGTTCACTGGGATCACTGGGTCATGAAATCCAGGAACTGTCGATCCTTCACGTTGTGCAACTCATATGAACAAGAACCACCATCCCCAAAACCAATGCGCTCCCTGCAACATGTAACCAGACGTAGCAAAAGCTGCATGGGGTCTAGTGCTGTAGTTATCTTTTAACATCTTCTCCCACAAAAAAGTTGGTTCTGATCTGATTGATGCTAATTGATGTTGATTAATGTTGATTGATGTGGGTTGTGCATCATATCCCAACACATCCCACGTGTGTTGGTCAAACCTCCCGAAAGATCCCAGAACTTCTCGGGCCATCGCATCTGATCCTTCTCTGGTGGAGGACGTCGGCCTTCGCCTTTCCCACCACGGGCAGGTCGCCATTGCGCCTGCGAAAGCTTCACCAGGCGCTTCCAGCTCGAAGGGGAGCATGCTGGTATGTCCATAAATTCTTACGGCCACGGGCGGATAACTAAATTAACATATATTCATATATATATATAATTATAATATAAATTGAACTAATTACCATTAATTAATTGATTGCCAATCTACATGAATCGTTCATCCCGGGCAACTAAAAATCACAGAAACACTTGGACTTGCCAGGTTTGTCTGGGATTCTGATTCATCTGTCCGATCAGCAAACCTTCAGCTGATTGCCATCCACGAAGACTTCGCCTGGCTGCAAGATTTGGGTTTGTCCAAATTTTTTGATACCCAAAATCCCCCAGAACGGATCAAAATGGATCAAAATGGTCTATGTTGGTCAATATATGTGAGGAGGGGAAGTCGAATTCCCCGTTTTTTGATGTTTTTTGGGCATGTTGGAATGTCCATGAGGCAGCCAACAACTTGTGGAAGTAAATGTTGGCCTTTGTTCAGCGCATCCAGCGCGTCTTGTGCAGCTTTCTCAGTCATAAAGCCTCGGGGTGGGACACTGAAGAAGGCTGTT
>Ga0126342_10016442_pt1 | contig 12887 bp, 14 predicted proteins | sample Cyp1metagenome_FD_92528 | JGI IMG/M metagenome (GOLD analysis project Ga0126342, IMG submission 92528) | Coral microbial communities from Lord Howe Island, Old Settlement Bay, Australia - Cyphastrea 1 metagenome | ecosystem: Host-associated > Invertebrates > Cnidaria > Coral ... | reverse complement strand
TTGCAACCTCAAAATCGATGTTTCGTGCGAGGCTTCCGTCAATTTTCAGCACATCGCACAAAATGCCACGCCTGCCACGGAATTTGCACCTTGTCGCCACTTGACGCAGCCCTGCCAATGCGACTTACAAAAAACACGCAACACTACACGTCTAAAGTGCTGCGCCTGCCACGAAAAATGACGATGGACACGTCCAAAGTGCTGCGCCTGCCACGAAAACTGCAACACATCTTGTGAGAACGTCGCAAAAGTATTGCGCCTGCCACACAAAACGACTTTCGACATGTTCCAAAACACCTCTGAATGTCACGAAGTGCCACGCCTGCCACGCGAAACGAAGCAACCAGACGTCTGAAACCTCCAAAAATTACCATCTCTGCAGAACTTCACATAGGCACGGCCATATGGTCCTCGCGCGGACGGTTGCGAACGGTTGCGGACGGTTGCGGATGCGGACGCAACGTCGAGCGAACACACTCCAACCCCCAGACCCCCAGAGTGAAACGGGAACCCTTGCTACGCATTCGGGAAAAACATTTCTGATGAATCAACGGGTTTTTTCCGGCCCAAATTGGGATGAAAAAGCGGGGCAAAAGGACCATTTCGGGGAACGCGCAATCCCTTACTATACGCATCATATAGCATCATAAATACGGTGGCTTGCGAAATCCACCACCAAAAGGGTGGTTGAACAAGTTGAACCCCTACAAATAATGTTACAAATAATGGGATTTCTATAAACCACTTACCCTCTGGTAATTTAACATAGCTATTGAAAATGGCCATTTATAGTTGGTTTGTCCGTTAAAAATGGTGATTTTCCATAGTTATGTTAGTTTACCAGAGGGTATCACCTGTGGATTTCGCAACCACAGTGAATCCCACCGGAGCCTCCGGAAAGAGCTGAACCTTGGGCGAGCGCAGCGCAGCGAAGGGGTGCTGCTCCAAGAGCTCCTCCTGGGACCGTTTTTAAGGTGACCCCAAGATGAACACTTGGTAATATATGGTTAATAGTGATTTAATAAATGGTGAATATAGGGTGAATAACATAATATCCATGGTAAATTATATGGTGATACTTGGTAAATCCATGAAAATATCCCAGTGATTACTCATATATGGTTAATAATAGTCATAGTGATTGATGATGATGATGATTAATGGTTTGATAGTTAATATTTGGTTAATATATGGATTGAAATTGATTATGTGGTTCTACTGGGATAATCATGGGACAATCAATGGCTTTGATGGCTAATATATGGTTAATAGTGATTGATGATTAATGGTTTTGATTTCATTTCAACAATGTGATGATATATTATATGAGAAACAATGGTTCAATATGGATTTATATCTGGTTGGTGGTTTTAACAATCTTGAAAAATATTAGTCAATCGGAAGGATTATCCCATATATAATTGAATATATATATATATATTCATTATATTGTATATATATATATATTATAATATATGACTCAATGGATAACAAACATCCATATATTCATATGATACTTAATGACTTGACTTCATGAAGAAAAAACGGAACATCAGAATGGATATTTTCATGGCATAATGGTGACTTTTGTTTTATCACCATGAAACAGGTAGAATTTGGTACATCCCCAGGGCCCCTTTTTGTGATGTTTTTCGCGTTTCGGCATCTTTTGGGGTGATGACAATAGTGATGGGGAATGACTGTGCATCCATGTGATCATTCTATACCAACATTTTATCACCTGAATATGATTATCATGTATTAATCCATGTGATGATTCTATACCAAAGTTCTATTTCCATTTTATCACAAGAACGTGTAATTTGGCACTGAAAAAACTGGATTAAGCATGATTAAGCGTCAACAATGACAGCTTAAACAAGCAACAAACATGTTGCGTTGTGGAAAAAAAAACAAGCCACCACAGGTGATCCCCCATTATGGGCGAATCCTAACCGCCACTGGGGGAAATTCGACATCCCAATTTCGCCAATGGATCATCCAGTCGAGAACCAGCCATTGGTATCCTGGTATCCATTGGTTATGTCTGAGTTTGCTATGAAAAATGTATGAACATGGCACATCTATAGGGGATTTACATGGATTTACCTATTACAAATAGCGACAAACGGCGATTTTCCATAGCAAAGCCGTAAGCACATTTTGCTATGGCCTGACTGGCTGGTCCCTTATCTTCATGTGCTGCAGGAGGCCCGCCGCACCAATGACCTGGAATATAGTGGGAAGCAGAAATGGTGGATCAACTAATGGTGAAACAGCAGCTGGTGATACATGGTAGTCCGATCACCCATTCATATTAAACACCCCAATTGCATGGTCCCAAAAAAAAGTGGAAATTCCCTACTAAACCATGGTTTCTAAGGGGGTGTTTAATATTAGGTGGACGGGAGTATATATCATGGTACAAAATTGTGTTTGAATGGGTTTTGAAAAAACATGGTATTTAACTTGTTTGAACTATGCATTTACAATGTAAGAATATGGGTAAACCATGGCACAATAGTATACAATAGTTGGTTTTAATGGGAACATGATAAGAATCAGGAGTTTGGGTTGGTCCAAACATATGGCACAAAAAATCGACCATATAATGGATTCGCAACACATAATGGTATATTATGGTGATACCATGAGATTCACAGAATAAACATCGGGGTGACTTTTGCAAAAAAATTGTGATATAATAATGGCATACGATGAGAAAACCAATCAAGACTAGGGCTACTTGGGTTTGTGCTCATGTGGGATGTAGCTCCAAACTTGTGATTCATAAGGCAAACGGGGTGATACCCTATAGGAATATATGGGAATATATGGGAATATATGGGAATAATTGGGAATATGTAAAACATGACAAAACCTAAGGCTTCAAATCTAAGGTGCCAACTGCACAAGCCGTGCCTCAGTTTCAATCGCCTCCGGTACATGGGGAACTCCCCCAAACTAAATGGGGCATCCGGCAAGCTATGTTGGACCAGATCAACGGGAGATCTCCGGGATCCAACAGATGGAGGTACGTAAACATACCATATTTTTGGCCGTATGAATTGTGGGGATATTCCCTGAAATTTGCCTAAAAAATAGGCCAAAAAGATATGCCATCGGTTCCTGAAGATCTCCCATTGACCAGACGGCTGATCCCATGATTTCCTCTGATGGCCCTGTTGGTGAAACAGGCAAGGTATCCCTATATGTTGCGTTGGTGAAACTAAGAAACGGAGATGTTCCTCTCACGGAGCTGTGCGTGAAAAAACACTTCAAAACACAAAAAAATGGATGTCTTAGCCAGCCTGAGCACCAAAAAGGACCAAAAAGGAAATTTAATCCAAATATTCTTAGTGATTTTTCTTGGTGGTTTGGCGATCCACCCTTAAACATCCATACGCTAAAGTCATTGGGAATCATCAGCCCATTGAAACAATGGTTGAACGTGGTTCACGGGTAAAAACATGAGAGCACCACGTATATAGAGAAAAAACATATATCCAGTGGTTACGCATCATTCCTTGTATTATATTTTCATTTCTATTCCCCAATATCATCCCCATTCATCCCCCACATTTCTACCGTTTTTCTTCATTCCTGACTGTACCAAGCCACATGCGAAGTACTCCATCTTCCTTGGGCAGCAGGTGTTTTTCTTTTTTGTGGATACCGTTGCATCCTCATTTCTGCTTTGCTTCTACACCTCAAAGACTTCTTGTGATAATCCCCAACTAATGTCAACCCTGGATTAATAAACCCCAAACGGCTGTTTAATTGGGAGGGTACCATTTAAGTATCAGATAATGACTATTGGAGGAGTAACCCCCTAATTAATAAACTATGGTTATCAATCCTCTCCGTCGGTCAACTCAAAAGTTTCCTTGTCAAACTAATACTCATTTTGCCTCATGTATTTGCACCGTTCCTGGTCGTGCAAACCCTCACAATTGATTCTCGCAACATTGCAACATTCCGCAATTTCTCCCCAACCATGACCAATTTTGCACACCCAGAAATTCGGCATACAATGATCTAATATGATCTACATATTTTACGCGTCTTGCCAAAGATATCAAAGATTCAGTTGTGCCAAAACTACCCAATTCGCCAAGGGTTTTTCCAGTTTACCCAGGAACCTCCCACCGAGCTTCAACGCGCCCTCCGCGCCCTCCGCGCCCTTTGCCAGGCGTGTTCTGAGGCTCACAGGCACTGATAGAGGCGACCAGCGGTAGAGATGACACACACCTCCGGTGACATCGGTGAAACAACCACCCATGACGGATCCATGGTGCTGGTATATATACTAAGATTTGGGGTATATTGATGGTAAATGTTACCATATATAGCATACATGGATCCTATGGGCCATGATGTTTGAAGGAACAGGTTTCCATTGTGAAGTGGATATAATTACTTAAGGATCAATGAATTGATCGACGTTTCCTCACGCGGATTCACCAAGCCTTGTTGTTTGGACTTCGGGGAGTTGCAGAACAAGGTTTTGATCATTCAATCGACGCCGAAAGTCTGCCCGTAGAACACATGGATGTTGCAATATATAAGTATGAGACATATGCGAAAATACAGTCAACAACCAAGTTAATAAACAATCTTATCAAACATCCCAAACTCCAAGTCAAACATCAACCTAATCCAATCCTATTTCTTTCACCATCTTCAAGCCATACCCTGATTTAACGTGCCTATTGAAAATCACAATGTTTAACTTCAATAAATCATCATGTGTTTCATCTATAAATGGGCAATCTAGTCTAGACTATTATAGCTTCTCTAAATGACTAAAGGGTATATTCCATAAATAACCCGTCATTACCCCTATTAAGCCTCATTAAACCCTATAAACCATATTAACTAACCACTAATATATCAACCATGAACTATTTTGTTCACAGGGTACCCCGCCTAAACCTTATGAAACCATATTCACTAACCATTTATATCAACCATTTGATGTTTTTTTCCATGCCCCAGGGGTACCCGGGGTACCCCAGGCACCTTGACTGCTCCCTCCACGTCGTCTTCCCCAGGCGTCCACCGTGTAGCTCCGCTTCGTCTTCGACGACGCAACGAAGGCCGCGCCGCTGTCGCGCCACCAGACCTGCGCGCGCTGCACGGCCTCGCGCGAGACCGAGGACATGCGACCGGTGAGGCGTAACCTGGGCGTTGAGGGATGGAGCTGGGGATTATATATATATAACATATGGATTATATTGATAAAATTTGGATGATATTGAATATTTATATTGAATATTTATTATTGAATATTTATAATATACATATACATATCGTGTATATCATATTCATTAGATCTTGTTTATCAATAATCCCTTCCCTTAATTATATAACACACACTCGAAACCCAAATATGTGTTATTATCCCCTGCTTACGGCTTACCATGGTTTCTGGGTGTGGGGTCGTAGGGGGGGGGGTGACCATATATATATATATATATATATGCTAACATTGGGGGTATATTGATGGTAAATGTTACCATATATACCATACATGGATCCTATGGATAATGATCTAATGAACAACCACTGTGAAGCGCTCATAGCTCATCCATGCTCATCCAGTTTTGAGGATGCATTTCAATTCCCAGATGCAAAATGCCGCCAACAGTGTTTACAAGCCATGGCTTGTGACCCTGCCCCTCAGCCAAATCAAATCATGTACCATCATTGACCCATGTCTACCCCTAGATACCCAACCATCATAGAAAACATCTGGGAATATCTGGAAACAAAATTCCAGCAATAGTGAGATTCAGGAAACCTATCTGACCATATCTGACCTGTAGCCATAACTGCTTAAGGCATGCTGCCGATTGTATCAACCGAAACGCGACTAATACACATCAATATGAAACTACTATGTTACTTGAAACATGACAAACGACAAACCAGTCATCCCACTTTCATGGATGTTTACGTGGAATCCATTCCATGTAATTTATAAACATGTATTTTTTGGATATATTTATCCACATGTCTCCACATTTAATAATTATATATAATACTTTCTAACTAACAATAATTTAAAATAAATCATAATTACTAATTTTCTTTTATATCCTTTTATTCGTCTAAAAAATGAATATACCCTCTGGTTATGACTAACATAGCCATGGAAAATCCCTCATAAATGGATGTTTCTAGCTGGGAAAATCATCTTTTTCTATGGGCCATCTATAGCATGGCTATGTTAAATAACCAGAGGGTATTAAGTCCTGGTATTGAAATATGAAAGTCAGATTGGATCATCACCCCAATGATTGGCGAAAATAAACAAATGTTCCAAACCACCAACCAGTCCCAGTCAGAAGTTGTCACCATCCATCGCTTCTCAGCCTTCGGCATGCTTCGGCCAAGCCGCATTTCCGCCATCACCAGCTCTCGCGGGGACTCGGCTCCGCCAGGCGGCTGCATCTGGAGCCGCCGCAGCACGTGCCACATCTCTTCCTGGAAGAAATCCATGGATAGATGTAGAAATATAGAGAAATGACAAATGATAGAGAAATGATAGAGAAATGGATCCATGATCCATAGATGATAACAATGATAGATGCTAGATGATAGATGATAGATGATAATAGATGTATACCAACCCACCCCATATTCCCGTTATAATTACCATCATTGATATTTGCAGTGATGATCCATGATCGGCATTGAACCATCATCAAACCATCATGTTCCCATGATAAAAATCTTAAACCATGTCAATATAATATTGAACCAACATCCCATTAATATACATATTTATATAATAATAAAAACAATAATAACAATAATAATACCAATAATGAAAAAAATAATAGTTAATATAGTAATTAAATAATATATTATACATACACATACATATATATATATATAACATATATACCATGACATCATCCTCAAACCCATCTCCGTCCTCCACCTGCTGCTGAAGCTGTGGAAAATCCAGCTGCCTCGGCGTCATCCGCAGCGACCGCTCCAGGCTCTCCAGCTCCGCCAGGACACGACCTGGGAGCAACGAAAATACGGTGGATTTCATGGGGAGTTCATGGGGAATCTATGGGAATTTCAGGAGATTTCCATGGGAATCTATGGGAAATCTATGGGATAAATGGATTTAATGATGATTTATATGGGATTTCATGATGATTCAATGGAATCTCCTGGGCTAAAACTAACATTAGACAATGTTTCTGGATTCAATGGACAATGATCTACACATGGTGGTCCAAACCCTTGATCCAACCACAAATTTGCACCACCCCTCTGGTGATATTTGGAGGTGTCACTGTGAATTTGCGGTCGAGCTGAAAACCATGCTGAAGCCACAGCCATGGGAAATCTCCCCCAGGATCATCGAACCACAGCCCGAGAAAGGAATGGACACACTGAAGCCAGAGGGGGCCGGCAGTTGGTGATAAATGCGCGCTCATACTATCATATATGACACAAAATGATCCACCAGTGATTTCACTAACCCAAAAAAAAACTACCATTACATCATTACCCCAGTTTCATTTCTAGTGGTTCTATCCCTTAACATGTTTGTTGGCTATTGGAACTTGACATGCAAATAGCTTCCCAATGGTTCGATCGTCACGTCGAGCCCGCAGAACTGCTGCTGGGTAAACATTGATGGCATATAATTAGTGCCTTGTGACATTGTGTTTCCTAAATTTGATTCAAATTTGTTCCAACATTAATTTGCAATCTTACAAATGGTAAAATTGATTGACTGACTGTAAACATTTGAATATTATAAAAATATAACAGTTTCAACCAATCGTTGGTAGTTTCACATAGGGCGCACCGAGGGCGATGGACAATTCCAACTTTAAATGGGACAATACACATACATACCTGGTTGATGGTTTCAACTCCTCTGAAAAATATGAGAGTCAATGGGAAGGATTATCCCATATATTGTGGAAAAAATGTTCCAAACCACCAACCAGTATATATGTATCATAAAAACCCAAGTGACTAGTATATAGTGAAAGTAGAGAGTTACAGTATGTAGACCCCAACTTAGCAATGAATCGCACAGTTCGCCCAAGCAGCCGCAGTTGTAATATCTCACGAAATGCGGATCCTTCGGCAGGTTCCAGCTGCTCGTGAGCTGTTCCTCCAGCCTGGGAAAGAACACTGGGTAGGGGCTTGGGAAGGTGACTACGGGATAATGTGGAGAAACATCGCCTCAGGCTACGCAAATCACGGTACCCTCTGGTAAACATACAAAAAACTATAGAAAATCACAATTTTGAATAGGTAAATTAACGATAAATGGGGTATTTTCAATAGCTATGTTAGTCATTACCAGAGGGTAAATCATGGTAAATCATGGTAAATCTATTGGATTTCAATGGATCCAACTGGTGAAATTTAGGCATTTTAGGGATACACTGCAGATTTTATAATTTACAATGTTCCCAAATGCTAAACATAGAACCCTGAAGGCTATTTAGATAGGAGCTGGTGCGCAACTGGGATAGATTCAAGCATACATCTCATTACTAGAGTGCCTCCAAAATGTCATGAGGTGGGATCCTGCGACGCCCTGCACACCCCTCTCAGTTCCGTGTTGGTCTCTGCCCTAGTATATGTTACTATCAATGGATCCTACCTTCACGGTCACTAGGGAATAGATCCTGCACGATCCCAGCTTTCTGTCGCAGTACTTGTGCGGGATTGGAAGTCAGCTGGCTTTCTTTTGTCACTTTTGTCTTGACATGTTGGGGTTACGCCCGTTAAGTCTGCAATATTTCACACTTTTTAACAAAATTGAATCCCACGATCCACCTATCCAATGAATATTTAGTATATATCCACTTTAACCCCCGTTGGATTTAGTGTCTCACGGTGAAGCCATGTGAAGCCCAGTTCGCAGTTTCTTGTGGCTCACCGGGGTTTCACCCAAACACCAAGCAACAGCACATCCACCACAAACATCATGGCAGCGTCCGCAAAGAGAAACTGCACCATGCGTTCCATCGCAGCATCGTTCCTGCGATGGAGCTTGGGGCCATCGTCCCCAGGGGGATTGGATTTCGCTGAAGCTGATGTGTTTTGTTTTACTCGGCCTGGTAAACATACAAAAAACTATGGAAAATCAACATTTAACTAACATAACTATGGAAAGATCCACCATTTTCCATAGGTAAATCCACTATTTCTATGGCCATTGTCAATAGCTATGTTAAATTACCAGAGGGTATTTGGAATATCGCCTCCCCAATTTGATGGACACCCAAATGTCCATGAAACTGGTTGGTGGTTTCAACCCCTTTGAAAAATATGAGTTCGTCAGTTGGGATGATTATTCCCAACATATGGAACAAATGCTCCAAACCACCAACCAGGACTTAATACCTTCTGGTTATGACTAGCAGTTCGCCATGGTATAGATGGCCCTAATCGAAATAGATGATTTTCCCAGCGAACGAAACCTCCATTTATTTTGGGGGGATTTTCCATGGCTATGTTAGTCATACCCAACTGTCCAATCATCCACGGATCCTTACCAAGCAGGTGTGACCGCCGAACTCCGGCACATAGAGCCTCAGGTGATGTCCGATCGACCTTCCGGTCATCAACCATGGCCATTATCCCTTATTGGTAAAGTATTCATGGATATTAATGGGACAAGCATCTATAAAATATCTATAAATCAGAGATTCTCCAGCAATCCACGTGTGATTATCGGAGGGAAAGATCCATCAATAATTATCCATTAATATCCCATTATTTAACTTCTTGCGCCATATGAAACATGAGAAAACCATGGTATCCACCATGAATCCCGCTGAATTATAGAGCCTTTAGGAGTCCGGGGGCTTGCCGGGCATAACTCTGCAGGAAAGACATCGAAACGGAACATATCTGCTGCATTTCTCTGCCCTAACTGGGTGGTTTCAACCCCCCTGAATACTGTGTATGGAAATCCTGCGCAGTATCCCATCCCATCAAAACTAATGTGTTGGACATCCAACATTAATGGGATTAACCTGAATACTCTTAATAGTAAACATCAGATTATGATTTATAGCTTTTCTACCGTCCCAGGTGGTTTTCAGATTTCGCAGCCATCCCAAGTGGTTTTCGGACCATGATCCCAGCATTTAAGGGATATCTACAGTATACCATTAGCTGGTTTTATCATGGCTGGTGGTGGTATCATGGGGATATATCCAGCTAATACCACCATTATCCAATATCCCACGAGATCATTGGGATATGAATCTTCCCAATTCATGGGATGATCATTGGGTATCATTTTTTATTGGGATATCTTATCCAATATCATGATCATTACATATCATCACCATGGTATTATCCAATGATATCCACCGATCATTATTGGATATTTGGTAGTTCCAACCACCATTGGTAATATATCGTATTATTCAATATCATGATCATTGGCAATATGTAATTGCGAGAGTAATATATTATATTCATAACATACCTGATGACAATTATTATAACATATTATATTGCTAATATTATATTTCCACCCCCCCAAAAAAAAACTTACTGGTGCTTAGCAGGGAATTTTCGGGAATGATCCATAATCACTATAATAATCATCCCAGCAACCCCCAGCAACCCATCCATTCCCTAGGTTTAGCACTAGTAAGAAAAAAATGTATTAATTAATCCATGAGTAACCATCATTAACCACTATTAACCATTATTAACCATCATTAACCACTATTAACCACTATTAACCATTATTAACCATCACCAGTAAGTTATTTCCAGTATTGCCCAGAGACATTGAGATCTGGAGATTGGCCTTGATCATCTCCGAGCCGATCAAGGGCGTCAAGGTGTCGTCCTGAAGCGATTTTTACCGTTGCAGCGCCCCAGGTGGAGCGTTTCAGGGGATAGTTACGTTGTAGTTGGCATTAAAAAAAGCTGATTTTAAGTGGAGTTGATGTATAAGAATGTATAACATGCAAGTTGTTGGGTTTTAAGATACAAATGAATAGATTAATAAGTAAATAAATAAACACACACACAAAATTATAACGAGTTGATGGGTGTAGAAACCAGCAATCATCACTCGGAGCAGCACCAAGTAGTGAAATGGCAGTTACGCTTACAATCCCAGTTCTCTTGGGATATATGTGTTCAGTAGCTGGCTAGTGCATCTCTCTCTCTCTCTCTCTACCCCTCCATCGCCTTCAAACAAAGTCTGCCCGAGCAGGGCGGGGCGAGACAAGGCCACATATTTGGCACTGGCCCTAGATCTAAAATGAAACATGATGAAACCAACATGACGGCAAATCTGCAACAAAAGTGTATACATCTTCTCATTGGGAAAGAAAAGGATTAAACCACGAAACCCACGGTTTTGGTGATGGGCGCCGAAGTTGCGCCACGTGCTACGAGTGACCGAAATGGTGTCTCAGTTGGTTGGTTGCAAGCTGATAACCGCATCAACATTTACCTTAGCAAAAGCCAACTTTTTAACTATGACCGTCTATGACCCTATATAATCTATATATCTCATCCAATCCATACTTCACTCGGAAAACTGCTGCCCGGAGGTGACCACCATACCACCACTCGAAAAAAATCGCGTCCTTGGCGTTGATGAGGAAGGTGGGTGCTGGCAGCTGTTTGATCAAGTCATCCGAAATATTCCTAGCGGTGCTGTGACACCTGTGACCTCACCGAAACGTTCAATGCTTCAATGCTTCGACGCGAACAGCTTACGTGCCACGAGACCGAAACAAAATCAATGGATAACATGATAACAATATGATAATTCATCAACGTGAAAGGAAGTAATTTTGGGATAGTTACCCCTACTAACAAACTACTACTACTATCAATTGAGTGACGTTGCAGTGATTGTTGTGAGGTCGCTATGATTCCTTCAGAACAATGCAATTGTTTGCGAACTGTTTGCACCAAAATCCTGTGGTTCAAAATGAGTCTTGGACTTTCAAAGTCTGGTCATTGCTTTGGTGGTGTTGACCGCTGAACTTGGACAAGCGGAGGCAAGGAATTCGCATGGAACCTTGAAACAGATTCGTCCATCCACTGAATTTACCAATCGAAACTTCGCAGAGGTCGTTGAAGTTCTGGATGATGTCGGCTATATCCCAGGGCAACATAGACCCTGCCATGAGATGGGGGTTGGAAGATTAGTTTCTATACTTTAGCGTAGTTTGATCATTTTCCCAGCCATAAAACTACATGTTTTGCAGGATTTCCCATTTGTTCCAATATAATTTTCCCACTAAAACATCCATGTCTATAGGAAATTGTCCGATATGTTCCAATGATGTTCCCATAAAAAACGTTCACTTCTAGAGTTTTTGTTCCCATATTTCCCATTGATTTTCAAACAAATGGGTAAACATGCCATATTTTCTGATGGTTTTCCCATTGAAACCTCCAATTTTGTGGGGGATTTTCCAACTTACCCACCTCACTGCTTGGTTTCACCCGAGGGTCACGACGGCCACGGTCTTGCGGATCACCTGCTGATCCCATGAGCGGCCATCACCGGCGATCCTGACGTTTGATGGGTTTCTGTGGGCTTAAACCAATATTATATGTGCAAACAATTATACATATATATATATATATATATACATATATATATATATATACATATGTATATGCGTGTGTAAACATATGATATGCATTGGTATGCCAAGTTGTGTAGAAGTGGGGTGTTTAAATCCACCTATAGCCTACGATCGATCGATAGATAGATGATAGATAGATAGATAGAAAGAAAGATAGATGAGGTAGATAGGTAGATAGGTAGGTAGGTAGATAGGTAGATAGGTAGATAGGTAGGTAGATATGTAAATAGATAGATAGATAGATAGATAGATAGA
>Ga0126342_10016441_pt1 | contig 12887 bp, 10 predicted proteins | sample Cyp1metagenome_FD_92528 | JGI IMG/M metagenome (GOLD analysis project Ga0126342, IMG submission 92528) | Coral microbial communities from Lord Howe Island, Old Settlement Bay, Australia - Cyphastrea 1 metagenome | ecosystem: Host-associated > Invertebrates > Cnidaria > Coral ... | reverse complement strand
TCCATTTCTAGATGGATTTTCCATGGATTTTCCCATTTATCATCCATTTCTAGATGGATTTTCCATGGATTTTCCCATTTATCATCCATTTCTAGATGGATTTTCCCATTTACCATCCATTTCTAGATGGATTTTCCATGGATTTTCCCATTTATCATCCATTTCTAGATGGATTTGCTATGGATTTTGACATTTATCATCAGTTTCTAGATGGATGTTCCATGGATTTTCCCATTTATCATCCATAAACCATCCGGCTGAGGCGCCAACATGCCAATCTGAGAGCCCGGCGCCCGACAATGGCATAATAAAAGAAACAGACAGACAGACAGACAGACAGACAGATAGACAGACAGACAGACATACATACATACATTGTATATGTATATACATGGCTACATGTTTGTTTTCTGGTAAACTAATTAATAGTAGTACACGGACGCACACACACACACACCGTCGTTTGCCCATAGGATGTGCAGCTGTTGAGGACACTGAAGGGGATCTGCACACGGGCACCATGACACTTGTGGCTTGAACATATGTCTACTTCTCACCATTTATGCTGGGCGGTCCAGGGGATGAGGAGGATGATGATGAGTAGATCGAAACTAGTTCGTGACACGGGCAAACGATGGCGTGTGGCCGCACATGTACGCCTTGAAAATGTTCAGCTAGGTTTAGGGTTTGAAAAGTTCTGTCTAGAAGAATGTGTAAATACAATTTATATATATATATACATATGTGTGTGTACTGCTGGTTCTGCACATTCATATGTGTTTGAGGTAAAACAACTATACGCCCAAAGACTGGTTCAATGACGTCCCAAGAATCTCTGTGCGTGTGTGTGTATCGATATAGAGATACAACATAGACGCACATAGACACATAGGTGTATCAAATATGAGTTCAAAATAGAATACGCAGAACATCACAGAAGTATCATTCCGTCTGGTCTGGTTTCCAGTAGACCACGATAATACATCAATGCTGTTGTGCTTCCTGGCAGCTAACTGGGCCGGCTAGCAGTGGCCAGTTCACTCCTGGCTATGTAACCCCCAAAAAGGTAGGCAAGTGAAATTACCACTGTTTCCAGGATTGTTTTTCTCATTTTTTTTGTGGGCACCTATATGTCTTTGTGTAATTCATGAACGGTCGATGACCAGCTAGACCAGCTAGAAGATGACCTATCAGATCATGTTCCTCCATTTTCCTTCAAACGAAGCGTTGATATTTTTTATGGGTTTTACATGGTTTTTCTATGGTTTTACATGGTTTTTACATGTTTTTACATGGTTTTTACATGGTTTTTACATGGATGATCCCAGAGCAGATGGCCTCCGGGAAGCGGATACAACCGCGTCACGTTGACCGCAGAGTAGGAACCCATCCCGGTTCAGGTCGCAGGCGGCGACCCGGTCATTTGTTGCTTGCTTCAAAAGTACCAGTGCTGGGCTGGGATTGGAAAAATGTGAAAAAAAAACATCAACCAAGCACCAACTACTTCACACAGCAACCAGTCCTTTGTGGCAATTTCATATTTTGATATACATTGAGTATTGTGATTTTCCATCCCACTTGGGATGTTGAGCCCAAGCTCAGTTTGGTACTTTTTTGGTTGGTTCCTCTCACTGACCGAGAGCCAATGTCTGCTGCCAGAAGGCAATCAAGCAAAACAAGCCGGGGGGAGGGAAGACTGCCGCGTGTTTTTGCCAGAAAATCTGGGATATGTCGGACCCTGGTAGCTATGATTTCCTACAAGTCATCCATTGCACCACCTTTGTTGCTCTTCGGAGCATGTCATCCTGAAACCATCCAGTGTCATGAGTTGTATTGCCCGATGGATATGCGGGTCAACACAGTCAAACTGGAAGAAACGCAACGAATGTATCGTTCTCTGTTCAAAATGCTGTACTGGTTGGTGGTTTGGAACATGCATTTTATTTTCCCCAATAGTTGGGATGATGATCCAATCTGATTTTTCATATTTTTTAGGGGGTTCAACCACCAATTAGTGTATATCATGTTATATCGGTATATCATGGTATATCCCAAAATGACAATTTTGATGTGGACAAGTCTGGAGAAAGCCAATCGGCGACCTTGGTCCCTTCCAAAAATTCTTCTACGGAGGCTTGTCTCAGTGAGACCAAATGTGAAGCTGTTCATATATATATATATAAATATAGTAATATTATATATATAAATAATAGATAATATATATATAATATAGTATAATATATATATACACTATGTCATGATATCTATTATTGAACTTTGGAGATGCGGATGGTTGTGCTGGGCTGCACCATCCTGGTGAGGAACGCGTCGCGTTTTTGCTTCGTTCCAGCGTCTCTCAACATGGCTTGGCTTCAGGCCCTTGACAACGCTGGTGGAGAAGAACACACTGTGAAATTGCTAGATGGAGATTATATATTATATATTATATATATATTATATATATATATATGATAATTCCAAAATGACTTGAGATACTTTCCAGAGAGATTTCAAATCCGCAGAAATCAGATGAGTTTTTGCACATCTCCAATTTTTCTGCCATGATCCTTCGCACGGAGCTGAAACCTCTGCGCTGCTTCTGGCACTTCCTGTTGCACGACAGCTTGGGGAGGCTGCTGTTGGGCAGCTTTCTACTGGTGCCATGGCGAATTTACTAAACTCATGTAGAGTCGTTGGAATTAACCAACAAAAAATTGTGCTAAAATGGGTGTATATATATACTGGTTGGTGATTTGGAACATTTGGATTACTTGTCCATATATATATATATATGGGAATAATCATCTTCCCATTTGACTTTCATATTTTTCAAGATGGTTAAAACCACCAACAATATATATATATACAATATGATACTCTTCTATATGTATATACAAAATGGGTATATAACGGTGTATATATATATATATAATAGGGAAAATGAAGATGAATCGTTGGATTTTGAAATCGGTGCACCCCATTGACATACTCTTAGATTTGTGATTTATCCCATGGTAAACACTGCATATACTCCAGATGCAAGTTCACAGCATTTGACCTCCAAATTCATAGGAAGTGGCAGTTAGGTTAGCCATAGAAATGATTAGCCTCCGGTAATCGAACGTGGCAGGGCAGTGGAAAATCTCCCATTTATAGTTGATATTCAAATTCAAATTAAAGCCTCGATCTATCTCGATTTATAGGGGACTCCCAATTGCCATGACCATTTTTGATTACCGGAGGGTACCGGGGAATTCTACTCAGTGACTCCATTTTGGATGGAGTTTTTGTAATTCCATCTATATAAACATAGCCGCCCAACACCCCAATTTATAAACATACCCAATACCACAGCGGGCTTTGATGTCCATGTTGCGGAAGTTTCACAGCGGGATGCACATTGGACCCGCATCGTCGCAGAGACTGAGGGCATCGTCTATTTTGCGACAAGTTTTTTGCTGTCACTTTTACCAGGTGCCCTTTGGCGCAAGTCGAAGGGTATCGGTATGGAGTAGGGGTTTGGACCCACAAAATCGAAAGTTTTTTGATGTTTTGTTATTTTATTTTATTGTTTTCTGTATTTAAGCATCCATGTTAGAGGGTCCAGAAAAAGTTTGAATTATTATTCCCATTTAGGCACCCATTTCCAGTCTCAGATACAGGGGGGATCAAGAAGGCAACCTGGCAACCTACAATCTTGGAACAACAAAGGTCCGGCTACTCAGGGGTCCTATTGTTTGCATGATTGACCACTGCAGCTAGGCTAACATGCTCTTCACATATATAGGCACTGTACCAGAATCGTTATTATAACCACAACAATCATCATCATTCAACACAATGTTTCTCATTCTTAGTAGGCGTATAATACCATGATAACGATTTTCATTGTCTCCACTTTTTGTTGATCTCACCTCATTGGCAATAACATTCCTACTACTGTAGCAATTACATTTATTCCATTACAGTCCTGTACACACACTCACAATCTCCCACAGATTTGCTTAGGTATTGGTTTCCTACATGAGCAGTGCTCAAGAGCCTGTCAATCAGTAGTTCGGTGGTTATACAGCCTTAAAAACAAATGAGGATTATCACAACCCATGAGCTGAGAAATCCGTTCTCAAGCAACCAGTGATTCATGGATATATATATATATATGAATATAGTGTTAATAATATCATCATCATATCTGGATATGCCCAGTAAAATCCTAGAATTCATCCATATGATATTTACATGTTCCTTAGTTAAAGCCTACCATTTGTTTGATGATTTAAAAAGGTCACATTTCTGCAGTTCTTGGGCGTGCAGTGGCGTATGGCGCACTTGGTGACCCGGGAAGTGGTGGTGGGGTTGGCGCAGTGATGAATGATGATTTTAGCAGATGTTTTAGTGATGTTCTGATACCCTCTGGTAATTTAACATAACTATGGAAAACCACCATTTTCAATGGGTAAATCAACTATAAGTGGCAATTTTCCATAGCTATGTTAGTTTACCAGAGGTAAATCCTGGACCCCAGTTAGTTGGGAGCTTTCTTTCATGTGTGGTTTTTTTTAATACCCAATGGACGGAAATGAGATGATCTCAATGGACGATACATTCCTAGAGTCGTCAGTAGGATCCGGGGCAGTGAATGTGATGGATTCAAAAGTGCCAACAGTTGGGTGTGTAAGCTATAGCAGTTTGTTTTTGGATTGACTTAGTTTTGAAGTATGAATAAAAAAGAAAGAGATGGGCAGGTCACAATCATTCTCATCAAGTTTGGAACTAAACACGCCAGAAGATTCCTTTGGTACACTCTCGCATCTAGCCTTCCAACAGCACGCTCGTCCAAAGATTGCAAGCGGATGAACCCAGACGCCCACTTACCACTTCATCGAAAACGATCTAGTTATTTTCCATTATTTTCCTCTTTGCTGAGCGTTGAGTCATAAAAGATCAAAATACATATTGTATACATAAATATAATGTCAATCATTGTCAATCTGCAAGATCAACTTTTGTTTTATTCTGCACATTGGTGCTTTGTCTTCTCTGAAAATACGCCACAACAACTTATCGCGACATCACGGAATCATCACGGACAAAAAATGTGTCACGGACGGGAAACCGAAAACCAGTCACCGAGGCGTCATTTCCCAGAGAGTCCATGCGAAACATGGGTGTTGAAGATGTTTGAAGCATGTTTTACCCTCTGGTAAATTAACTTGTTGGACCCTGAAAATAGATGAAAATAGCCTAGTTTTAATGGAAACTCATCTGAAAACCCCGATGACTGCCAGGGTCTATGTTAATTTACCAGAGGGTACCATTCTGATTCTAATTCTGGATCATTTTGACTCATTTCGTTGAATTCGGAAGGGGGTTAGATTTAATCTAGACACTAATCTAGTTATATCTTAAATTGGTAATCAGTGGAAAATAGACCCAGCACATATGGGGGTTTTCAAAAATGGGGGAACTGCTAAATCATCCAACATGTTTCTTTTTGGATCCCGCGTTTTAAGAAATACCAATATGGATGACATCTGTGTTAATTATGAAATTTCAGAGATCATCTCGGCACCCACATGGCAGGCGTCAGTCTCTTCCTCTACACCTCTATACGTGGATTTGGCAAAGTGGATGGCTATATTGGCACTGGAGAGGAGTTGACTCCTGGCGAAGGATTGATGATATTATTACAACTATACACTTTACATACACGTATGATACATGTATATATATATACAATATGATACTCTTCTATCTGTTCTCGCAGCATAAAATATATGGTCGTTTTGAAACACTAGTTTGAGAAAATTGAAGAATTACCCCCCTGTATTATATATTGGTTGTAATTTGTGTTGAGCTTGCTCTTCGTTTTTTTTGGGGGGGACCTCTCTACAAGCGAGATTCTTGTTAACAATAACCAGGATGTTGCTCCACCCTTGGCCATTTCAGTCGTGTCACAGATTCATAACATCTTAAACGTGGAACCCTGATATTATCCAGTAGGAAAATCATCTTAAGAATCCCTGGCATGGGACGAGGTGGTGCTAGGACAAACAATTATATATTACCCATTCCATCCCGCATGTATCCATTGACAGGGGTTCGAGCTGGTTGCATCCATAGATCAGAAATCAAGGCCCTCGAAGTACCACCATGGGGCGTGTTTCCTGACCTTATCTTTTTGGGCCTCCACTTGAAACGCTCATGCTTACCATAAACCATGGTCAGCAAGGGAGATTGTCCCAAGAATTGAATTGTGTTCAGTGTTAGGGAATCATGACCAGTTGCCGCAACTTGCGTGTCGTCCTTCTTCCCATTTAAAAGAATCATAGATTAAATTAAATTGGGGCATCCCGCCTTCTTTTCGACGAACCTCCAATGTGGGCGAAATCATGATTTAGCCTTTTGTGCATGAGTTAAAGATGCATAAATCCTCATTTTCATGGGTAAACTTCCATATGGAACCTTCAGGATTTCCCCCTTCCACGTATTCCAGGCAGCGCGTCTTCCGGGGCATGCGCACGGCACAGCGAGCACCACGGCCCCCCTTCTGGGCCTATGGAGGCAATGTGCAATTCATGCCGTGGATGGTGTACAACCTGTGCCAAAGCCGCAGTGGCTACAATGGTCCCAGTAGTCAGTGGGATATTCCCTGTTTTTTTGGCCTTATATTGACCTTATATTGGCCTTATATGGTAGGATATGGTTGGTACCTCCAATAAATCGGTTCCTGAAATGGCCATTGAGTTTATGGTGATGAATAAGAATCGTAGTTTTCATGAGACTACCAACCAACGTCGAGTCGACATGACTTTACGTCTTGTTTTTTTGGTCATAGTCATGTATATATATACATAGAGAGAGATGGGGTTATAAACTAACAAACATAAATATACATAAATGTATAATTGCTAGTAATCCCATCCCCGACAATATGAAGTTCATATGTATGGCAGATATGTCCCCTTTTTAGATCGGTCACCGTAAATCAAGAAACATTTTCCTGGTGGGATGCACCTGGGCTCATGAAGCCAGTGGATGCTGAAAGTCAAGGGGGTCGAATACATCGAATTTGTCGGGATCATGTTGCGACACGTCGAACCATCACTGCAATGATGTTTTTTTTTGGATCGGGGTACCCGGCGGAAAATTGATATCGATGGAAGCTGATGGAAGTCTTCACTCGGCTTTACGGATTTTTGAAAAGTGAAGGAAGTTAATGACCATAATCACCATATCACCACATCACCACATCACCACATCACCACATCACTACATCACCTCATCCCCACATCACCTCATTACCACATCACTACATGACATCACTACATCACTACATCACCACATCACCACACCACATCAATACAGTGAACTTGTGATTTGCAAGGCAGTGATTGGAGATCGCAGTGGAATTGCTTCGTCACGGTGACGCCGGTGAGGATGGAATCGCACGAAACCCTATGTTTTCTCGCACAAAGTGGCTCCCGACGTCGATGTGGGGAACCTTGTCTGTGCGACCTGTCCGGTCTTCGCTCGTTTGGCGCTCGAGCGGTCGCCATTGTCAGCTCTATGCGGAGCTGATCATCTGCGTTTCGGCACGCAATAACAATGTGATATGCAAGGCAGTGATTTGCTGCAACAGGAGCGGAGGGTGCCACCGTGTGCAGCGGGGAGGAGCTGCACACTGAAACACACAAATAAACACAAAGACAAAAGGATGTCACGAAACTGACGAGATGACAAAACACAGAGGTCCTGAGGAGAGCATGAAGAACAGAAAGTCGAGAGAAAATCCGTTTTACGGAGAATATGATCCAGAAGAGAGCAGGGAAGTGAAGAAAGTAGTGAAGTGAAGCGAGCGGGGGCATGAAAAGAGTAGGGAAGTGAAGAGACAAGGGAAAATTAAGATAGTAAGGAAGTGAACATAGTACAGGAGCAAGAGACGAGGGAAATGAAGAGACTAGGGAAGTGAAGATTGAAAAGAGTAGAGTGAAAAGAGTAGGGACATGAAGAAGCTAGAGAAGTCTGAGAGTGAGGAAATGAAGAAAGTAGGAAAGTGAACAGAGTGAGGAAGTGAAGAGCGTAGGGGTGTGAAGAAAGTATAGAAGTGACAAGAGTAGGGAAGTGGCGAAAGTAGGGAAGTGACGAGAGCAGGGAGCTGAAGAGCGTAGGGATTTGAAGAAAGTAGGGAAGTGACGAGGCTAGGGAAAGGAAGAGAAAAGGGAAGTGAAGAGAGAAGGGCATTGAAGAGATTAGCAATGTAAAGAGAGTAGGGAAATGATGCAAGTAGGGAAATAGGTTTGTCAAGAGAGAAGAGTGTGTCAGGTCAAGAGCTTCACAGCTGTCAACCGGAAGGGCTGTCAAGATTCAAGAACGACAAACGCAAACCCGTTCAAGAGAAAACGGCATCATCACAAAAGTATGTCGGGAAAAAGAAGTGTCAAGGAGGAAGACTTCCAAGAGATATCGCAGCCAGGCGGTCAGCCGTCGTTCCCATAGACTCCCCTTTTCTTTATAGGCTTCCCCTTCCCTTTGAAACTTCCTTCGCCAGGCTTGCCTGGGCCCTACTGGTACTGTATGTGAAGTGAACTATTGAAATATATCTTCCACATCATCATTCATCAGAAAACAGGGTCTGGATCGATGAATACCTTAGAAGTCCTTTTATTTATTGTTTCAGTGACGTGGAATCACATTGAATTGTTATAGTATCTCCAGGATTTTTTCCATGACCACGGAGACCACGTTTGATTTTTCGGGAGGGCGTTAAAACACCGATGAGCCGCACCCAGGCCAGGTGCGACCATGGCTGGCATACACGGTCAAAATAGTGGGGTTTTGGATTTCTCGTTGTTCATATTACTTGGTTGTTCACCCCAGGAATTGATGTGTTAGTTCGCACAACCTTAAACTTATATAACCAATTCACAACAAATTTGCTACCCATAAGTGGGGTTACTACCAACCAGTTTTTATTTTGTGGTTTGAATATGTTCAAATCGCCATTTGTTCATCATATATTTGATGATTTCCTTCATTTGTGCATGTTTCTTCATATGGGTGTGTCGATGATTGACCAATGGATTTAGAGGTACCCTATTTTCAGACAAACACGTATTTTTTTTCGTGTTATTTTCATTGTTTCCTTGGTTCTTCAATTTCTTCCGGCAGCTCTTCCAGGTTCTCGGCCACATTTCAAGCCCTGGACTTTGAGAAGCAACGCTTCACCGTAAAGGGCCTGCAGGACGCTTCGCCACCACCAGCGGAAGATGCGGAAGATGCATGAAGATGCGGAAGTCCATGGGTCAATGGTCGTTAATAGTAGTTAATAATGATTGATGATGGAAAATATCCAACAGTAATGGATGAACACTGGATATTTGGAGTGTACCCTTTAGTAAACTAATACAGCTATGAAACATGGCCCATTTAAAGATGATTTACATTTGATTTACCCAATAATAAACATTGTGATCTTGTGCAGCTATGTTAGTTTACCTGAGGATACTCTACATTAATGTTGGATGATATGAAGGAAAAATACATGGGACATCCCCTGAATCAATGGGAGGTTTTCATGGGAACATACCCTCTGGTAATTTAACATAGCTATTGAACATTGCCATAGAAATAGTGAGTTTTCCCTTAAAAAATGGTGATTTTCCATAGTTTTTTGTATGTTTACCAGGCCGGGTAATCTAAAAAAATGGCGTTTTTAGTTGAGGACTTCGGTAAGGGCCACCTTACCAGAACTGTGTTTTCAAACACACTTTCTATTAGTGAAAACCCTGGGAAGGTACCGGGTAATCCTCTCAAAAACAACCAACAAACATAGGGGATTTAAACATCTAAAATGGGTACGTACTGGTACCTATTGAGGTGGCTGGAAACCACTCACTCCGTCGACTCCTTTTAAATATCTTGAAGATTGAAGATGGCATCAAATATGGGGGTAGCTATGGGTAGTTTATTTTCAGACAAACAGGTTTATCCACAAGGTTGCAGGTTGAACATTCGCCGATGTTTCCTTTTTTGTTTCCCAGCGCAGAGGACAAGACACAGCCTGAGAGCAAGACCAATCCCCGATCCATGGAAGATGAAGTGATCCTGAACTTTTTTCCAAAGACGCCGCTGGGACCAACAGCCCATAACAACCCATAACAGTCATATTCTGCAATTGTGAAAACTCTCTCCGGAAGTTGGCTTCTGAAAAACCACATGTATATATTATTAATATATACTGTAAATAATGAATATATATAACATGTTGTTCCGATCTAGTTCCGATCTTTGCCCTTTGCTGCGGAAACTGCTTTCATTGTACGAGTCGCAAGTGCCCTCTTTGACATATCCATGTCCTCATGACATGTTATGACAATGACGCCGGACAGCTTTCCAGACGCGACATTTTCAGCAAAACGCCACTGGAATAGAATTAATCCCATCCCCCATTCATATGAAAATATATAAAACACACTCTAATATTCACCATTGGTTTACTACAACAAACACCAATGTTTGGGAATTTGGGACTCAAAGGGGGTTTTGAACAAATCCACGGGGGATGGACCGTTGAGGTCATCCAGCGACTTCCCTCTGGATGCTCCAACCATCGTGGTGGAACCCGGATTGTTGCGTGGCAACGGGGGTCCTTTTAAAGGTGACCGTTCCTGGGCATGGGGGATGAAATCACGAAGGGTAGACTCTTAAAGATGTCCGGTATCATCCGGTATCCAAGAGCCATCAAGAGGCTGATAGGATGTGATAGGTATAGGGTTTTACAGGGGCTTTATAGGGCTTTTATCATCCAGATATATACTTTCTTCATAACTTTGGTTGACTTGCCGGGATCACCACAATTTCTCTATGTCTTTGAGACAATACTGTAAATGTATATGGATACTATGTATTCACATGTTTATTGTTCTCCCTCTCTCTCTCTCTCTACATGACTATTGTTTGTGATATATACATATTTAATTATATATATAATGTTATATACATATTTAATTATATATTTATACATACATACATACATATATGTATATATATTATACATATACCTAATATCTATATTAGACATATATAATTATATAATATCTTTTTAATTGTATGAACAATCATTAAAAAGCATATATACAAGTAGTACTACACATATGATGTACATAAAACGTGAATGATAAACATCTAAGTACACACGCACGTAGGATATGGTAATATATATATACATAATATATTAGTAACCCCCAAACATTTTTTTAAAATGAAACACTACACTAAGATAGTGATAGACTAAACTTTTCTAACATTTTTGGCCTACTACATATATACACATACACATGAACATAGGATGATCTAAGCGCGGACCAAGGACGTGTACGGCCCAGGACGTGCCCGGCTCGTCGTTTCTACGTCGCGCTGTGGATCGAGGTTTCCGTGTGGTAGCGCCTTTGCTGGGATCCGGGGGAGACAACCAAAGGTGGTCTTCTGAACATCTATGGATAAAGTTACTCCAAAATATACCGATTATATACCTATCAATTGGGCCCAAATTTATCTGTGTGCATATATGATTATTATGTAATATGCAAGTAATGTCCGGCAAATTGTTTTCCCAGGTGACAGGCGCGTGCAGACATGACATGTAATTCATTAGTATAAGCAACAAACACGGGTTGCATACCGCAATTATGGGGGATATTTCCACGAAGATTGGATGTGTGTAATTGTGTGTAGAATACGTGCAATATGAATGTAAATATATATAGATAATATAATATTTTTTTCATTCGACGGCTGCTAGTCAGAGACTGTGCGGGCATGCTATGCTGTGCATTCACAACGCTCATGACTGCATGACTGTAACTTCACCAGAAAATTGTACACTTTACACGTTCGGCTGGTAGGATAATATAATATATACATATAAATGTATATATATATATATTTATTTATTATATCTATATATATACATATATATATGTATATATATATATATAATATGTATATATATATATATATGAAAAACAAATACACGGCCAGTCGGAAACAGGTGACCGTGGTAACCGGTGACCATCCACCCATTTTTAAGAGGTAAATCATCTATTTCTATGTGCTTTTGTTTGTATAGCTCTGTTAACTTACCTTTTAGGGTAATGGTTGATACTTTTGATACTTTGTTTATACCCCCATATATAAACAAGCCAATGCTCAAAATCCAGGTGTCATGCAGATTTCTTGGTGACTTGGGGTGTCATCGGAGGGTTTTTTCGGCGATGTTTTGAACTTTGTGTTGCATTATATTCAAACACAACTGGTTGGTGGTTTGGAACCATGGATTTTTATGACTTTCCATTCAGTTGGGAATAATCATCATCCCAACAGACTTTCATAATTTCCAGAAGGGGTTAGTATACCACCAACCAGACAATTCAACAAAGGTACTGCAAGTGGTTGATTGGCTTGATCGTAACTCTTCCCGTGTTTCCCTGTGTAATTTATGATCGTCTTCACGTCAGCTTGTGATGTGCGTTAATCCAGCGTTTGGTTGATTGGCAAAACACGGTTTCTGTTGTTTCTATCGAGCTCAAGATGTCCATACTTTTTTATCTGTATCCCTGTGGCTCCAGAACATCTTTGTGAAATTGGAGCACAGAATTCTATCCATGATGTTCCTTTTGCAATCATGGATCAACAAATGAATAGCACAGGTTGCAATCATAACAAATGTTGCAATCATAATAATAATTAAATGATAGTTCCCCACCTGCCAGGTGAGGGTTGTTAGATTTTATCAGAGCTGTTGTCCTCCTCCTTCTCCTCCTCCTCCGCCTCCTCCTCCAGTTTCTCCTCGACCATGTCTGCATCAACTTCCACCTCCACTTCCG
>Ga0126342_10016440_pt1 | contig 12889 bp, 8 predicted proteins | sample Cyp1metagenome_FD_92528 | JGI IMG/M metagenome (GOLD analysis project Ga0126342, IMG submission 92528) | Coral microbial communities from Lord Howe Island, Old Settlement Bay, Australia - Cyphastrea 1 metagenome | ecosystem: Host-associated > Invertebrates > Cnidaria > Coral ... | reverse complement strand
GCTTTTGTTTCTGTTTCAAGGGCTTTCAGGGAAACACAGAGTCTCTCACGCAATTTCTTTCCGAAGTGGAAATTCTTGGCAACTTCAATTAATTGTTTTCCGGGTTGTATAAAGCAAGAAACCTAAACATCCTAAAACCATCTAGGTCTAGGATTTTGCACAAAAAAGGTATGGACGCACGTGGGGGACGAGAAACTTTCGGCGCACCAAGAAATGTACAATCCAGAAAACAACATATTTGTAGCTGGCTTGGATTTGGTCAAGGTGGTGGTGCAGGCGCAAGAAACGGAAAGGAGGATTGACAGTGCTCAGGCCCCCTAGTTGGTTTTGTTGCAAAATTTCGTTGTCTTGAAAACATGCAAGGATTGAAAGCAAACACTGCCCCCTTTGAACAGTTGTAGAATTCACACAACATTGAACATTTCACAGCATACCGCAGCACCATCAAACTGGGGCTGCCTGTGTGGTTTCGGCAAGTGTTGAAAGTTTCGAATTTTTCAGAACAGCTGGCTGGATGTACTTGACAATCTAGCAAGATTTCCATTAAAAAAACAAAGTTAGCCTAGATGCGTGACCCACGTTTCAGCACCCGACGTGCTTGATTTGGATCTAGCACATCCAAGCTTGAGAAGGATTCAAATTGCCATTCTTGCTTCTCCCATTGCAAAAAACACCAGTGCGTGTTGACAAAAAAATGCCAATACTAACCGTTAAGATTTCCAGCGCAAGGCACAGGCTCTTGACACGTAGTTAGGTAAATGAAAGCTTACCGCCAAAAGCCAATGAAATCATAGATCCACGCTTTAGGATTTTTCAGAAAAAAATGGTTGTGGTCTTGGCGCGTGATGTTGGTTCCCCTATCTTTCCAAAAGGGTGCTAAAAGTTTGATGCAACTTTTTTGAGGTCATGGTGCAGCACCCTAGCCGTCCTTAACACCCCTCGCGAGAAAGCATACCTTATAGCTCACATCCGCCTTATCCGTACGAAATCCTGTTGATAGAAAATGTGCCAGGATTCAATCCAGACATCTCACCAGCCAGTTGAAAGCAAACGAACATGGATGTAGCCTCATGTGTTTATCCGCTAGGCCATGCGACAACCATTCATGTACTGGTGAAGATCACAATTGTGTCGCTTTTGTTCCCCATCCTTGGCTGCTTGCAATCCCAAGTATGTCAGAGCTGCTTAATCCCAGCTTGTTTGTTTCCTTCTCCGCTTGTTGGTTGCACATCGCTATAACTATATATAACTTAGATACCATTGGAAAAGTTCATTGTAATTTTGGAAAAACGTGTTTTTTTGTTTGCGGTACCGAACATATTCCCAGTCAATCAGCATGGTCAGTCTGGTTGTGAGTGTGTTTTCTTTTTCCCAATGATGATAATTTCCATCATCCCATTGCTGCAGCTAAAAACTAGCATTTCACAATGATGTTCAGTTGAAACCACCAGTGAACTTCCATGGCGCGAAAGCACTTCCGTTCTAGGCCGCTTTCAGCAAGCTGGACACGGATGAGGATGGGGAGGCGGATGCGGAGTTCCCATGGGACCCCTGCTAATTTACTGAAAGAGTTTGCTAAAATCAACATGGTCAATAAGGCGATTTCCCAAAAATAGGAGTGCCCCTAGCTATCATCCATTTTTGGTGGGGATGTTCCATGAAATAAACCATCCAGCTACGGGCGTATCCCCCATGGCTGGGAAACCCCAGATATGTCAATATCTACAAATGAACCATTTTCCGTGGCTGTGTTAAATTGTTCGGAGAGTAACCATCAAACATATTCAAAATGCCGATTTACCAAGACATGGGTTTGATTTTTCCGACGGACATGATGATTTAGTCAGCAACTTTCCAGTGGTTAGGTGGGAACTGTTCGGAGCTGTTCGGAGTTGTTGAGAGTTTCCCCACCACAAGATAGGAACAAACACAAAATGGCCAAACAATGGGGGGAACAAGGGAATGCAGCCTTTTTTTGCCAACAATAATGTGAACAAACAATTGATCATAAAAATAATCTTCATAAAAGGAAAACAAGTTAATCACAATATTTGTTTGGGGGTATCCTATTTTCAGACGAATTTAACATTATTCTGTCAGGACGTTGTTTTGGTGGACTTGCACGAGGGGTTCGGTGGTGGCGAAAGATCACCTAGGGAAATCCACTGGTAATCAGCTGGGAAAATCAACTATAAATGATGGTTTTATTTGAAAAATGAAACTAATTGGGATGTTCTATTGCCACGTTTGATTGCCGGAGGGTATTTCTTTTGGTACAGTAAGAACATGTTGGCCTTTTTTTTTAATGGAACAAGTGAGAAGACTCGTTGATTACTATTGCGATGAAGTTTATTGCAAACGAAAATATGTCAGAAAGAACTTTAGGAGTACACAGAAGTAGTGTGTTTTACCACAATTCAAAGTGACATGCTCAGATAATCGGCACTAATTCTCGCCACTTCCCTCATAATTGTCGCCTTTGTTTTTTTTCCGCAAAACGCAAGTACATTGGTTTACAGCTGTAATAGTGGTTAGTTTTTGGCACATCAACTTTGGAAGCCAAAACATGTTCTATTGTGTTTTGTCATGGTTTTCCCCATATCGGTCCCATTTTCGACCAGAACATGTCAAACAAAACCAGCCAAATACATCCAAATACCATAGTCAAAACACAATATTACAACATATTCTTGGTTATGTCCCTATTATATCCCCATTTATCACCAAACAAATTAACATGTCCAACTTCCGGAAATTAATTGAACTATCATTGTCTAAACCCCATCTTATTGTGATTGTCCAGTGTTTTCCCTGATTTTCCCATTATCCAGGTTTTCCCTCTGGTTTTCCTATGATTTCTATCATTTCTATGTTTTTCCATGTTCTCGTCTATGTTGCTTTCCAAGGTTTTCCTTCTAATTGATGTTCCATGCTTTTCCTGTGGATTTTCCATGGTTTTCCATGCTTTTCCTATGGATTTTCCCTGGTTTTCCCTGTGTTTTTTCATCGTGTCCAACCCCATGAATCTCCTTCAGGTGACCCCTGGCGACTTCGCCGCCGCCGACCAAATGGGCTTGGACCTGCCCAAGGAACGCCTAAGGCCGACGTCTGGGGGACACCCAGGGGGATAGCATGAGCTAGGTGATTTAATCATAGGAAATTGGTGATTAAGTGTAAAATAGTGATGGTTAATAATGACTCATAGGCTATAAACCAACAACAATGGGAATTATAGTGGAATTGATAGTATAAGTAGAATTCATACTGAATATCAACAATATGAACCAATAATCATGAAATTGTAATTATCACTAATTACCTAATATTATCAGTAAATTGATACTAAATGGCATTATGGATATCTATAAACGATCATACATGGAATTAGCATTGGATTAATTGGTGCTATCTATATTTTTTAGTGACAAGCTATGGTTCATCACCAGGTAAAAATGGGTGATCATTAATAACCACAATGGATATCAACAACCATTATTCCTGAGTCATGACCTTGGAGTCGGAGCCGGTCATCACACGGGAGCCGGTCAGCAGCTTGCGTTGCGGAGTGGTGTTTCGACCTAGGTCTCGGAGAATCGAAGCTCGAATTTCTCCGAGGATCATTGGAAGCAGGCTGCTACGTCACACAGATCGCCCTTGATCTTATTGAAATGGTGATGAAGTGCAGCTTGGCACGGAGTGGTTGTAGGCTGTAGGGGTTGTGCAGCGTGGAACTTTTTTTTGCAGAGGAGTTTACGAAAGCTCCCGTGGGCATCTTCAGCATCTTTAGCATCTTTAGCATCATTACTATCATGATCATGATCATGATCTTAAGCATGGTCATGATCATGATCATCATCATCATCATCATCAACATCATCAAGCTGCTAGCGTCGCCTTTGAAGCTGCCCACGGCCTACCTACTGATTGCCTAATGTCGCGTTTGAAAGCTGACAACCTTGAAGGCTGAAAAATGTTCCCTTCGCAGACGCCTAGCCTCACCCACCTGAAGGGTCCACAGCCCACCTTCTCAGTGCTTAACCTCGCCTGTGAAAGCTGCATAAAGCTGCTACATGACAAACTTCACGGCCCACCTCCATGTCGCCTTTGAAAGGTGCTAAATGGCAACCTTGAAGGCTCAAAAACGTTCCCTTCTTGGGCGCCTAGCCCGACCTGAAGGACGGATGTGCTGCCCACAACCCACCTCCTGAGTGCCTAACGTCGCCTTGAAAACTGCTAAATGACAACCTTGAAGTTTGAAAAACGTTCCCTTCGCAGACCCCTAGCCTCACCCACCTGAAGGACGGACGGGCTGCCCACGGCCCCGCCTTCTGAGTGCCTAATGTTGTCTTTGAAAGCTGCTACATGGCAACCTTGACTTGCAGGTTTAAGATCGCAGGAACTTCCCCAAAGCCGGGTAACGCAAGCCTAAACCCGTTGTTTCTCTAACGCGCTCCCCCTGCTGCACGCTGGGGTCGGCGGAGTTCAATGGCCACTTCTATTCCCCAAAATTTGGCGCTATAAGAAATAGGCCTTTTATATGGCAGGTACCCCACTAGATCGGTTCTTGAAATGGCCATTGATTTACTATAGGTAACCATTGTTAATAAATACAATTTATGATGTGTGATCCCATGAAAATCCCATGGTTCTCCTATTCAACCCGACAAAAACCAATGAAATCACATTTTTTCAAGTTTAGACACTGTTAAATCACAATTTTCTGGTTTGTTTATCAATGTTTTTTCACCTTGGAACAGTTTACATCACCGGCCGTACGTGCGTAACGCCCAGACTTTTCGAGACGCTGGACACGGCGAAACGCGGTTCCATCAGTAGCGAGGTGCAGCGCGACTTCACCGGGGATGTAATGTTGAATTTATGGGAATAAATATATTTATCAACAGGGGATATTTATCAATGGGGTACAGTAGATGGACAAATGGTTCAAACCCCGCATCCATGCGGGGGGGTAGGGTTTGGAATAATTCGGCCATCTACGGTATCATTGGGAATAATTATTTGTGGAATACTTGTCCACCATGGGATCTTTTCCAACCATGGGATATTTTCCAATATAACCGGATATATCGGGATATTTATGCTTGATCTGTGGGATATCTATCCAGTTATTTACCCCAAACGTAACCCAAATGTAGGTAAATATACCAGCACCCTGGGTCACTTGGGATGGATATATCACGAGAAAAGTGGGGTTTTATGATGATCTGATGGGATTTAGCTGGGATGCAAATGGAAGTTCATGTTTTGAATTTTGACTTGATGGGATGCAGAATGTGGTTTGCTGGTGATTTTACGATGATTTAACGGGATTTGAATGGGATATAAATGGAATTTCATGGGATTTTTAATGGTGACTTAGTGGGACGCAAAATCGGATTCTATTGGTGGTTTTATACGATTTGAATGGGGTGTTCATTGGGTAGTTGAACCGAGGTGATATGATATATGTGTGTTTCTGAAACGGGACGATTTATCTTCATTGCCATGGGAATTGGATGATAAACCATGGGATGTCGGGGGTACCCTTTTTTCAGACCATCAAAACTAGAGAACGATACGAGTAGAACAAAATGGGTGTTGAACCACAAGGTGTTGATCCAGGAAATTTGAGTGTGTGTTCAAGCAAACTAGCAGTTCAATTGTTCAATCATTGGATGTATTTTTAAACTACCAAGATGATGGTTGAATTGTTTTTCGGCCACTTTTGGGCCTTGTTTTGCAGCTGAAAACCAATGCAATGCCAGTTTGCGGGGTAGTTTGCCATTTTGGTATCACCAGTTTTTGTTGCTTCACCCCCAACCAATCAAATCCATCCGCGTACCCTCCAATTCTTGATTGTGAAAAACCCATCATGAATGTAGATAATTTTCCCAGAAACAACCATGGATTGCCATGTCCAGATTAATTTCCCGGTTACTTCACGGTTTGCGAACTGGAAACCATGGCTCATAGAAATGGATTATATATATATATAATTGATCTACATTGATATATATATATATAGATTTATGATGGATTTGTATTGATTTTTGATGAAGAGGCTATCTATTAAAAAAAAACAAATTTCTGTATCTCCCCAACGAGCTGAGCTCTGCACGGCCAGGAATGGATGGCCGCCTTTGAAATTACCAGGCGGACGACTGGCGATTCTTTTGGGGTTGGGGATTTTTGGGGTGCAATTTTGGGATTTAACCAATGAATAATGGGAATTTAATGGGAAATTAATAGGTTTTATGGGGTATGATATAGATATACCATATGATTTACCATATTATATATATATCTCTTGTTGGTGGTTTGGAACATTACTTTTATGACTTTCCATATATTGGGAAGAATGATCCCAACTGACTTTCATATTTTTCAGAGGGGTTGTTTTACCACCAACCAAAGACTCAAAAATTATCTTTTATTGCAAGGTTGGCGAATGAGTTAGTCCACACAAGCTGTTGGCATCTGGCATCTGTTGGTGAGCATCCCGGTAAGCACATTCTGTAGCCTATTTTGGGCATGAAACAGAAGGGTCTATTGTTTATAGAAGATGTATAGGGATTGTATCATGCCCGCATAAACTACATAGGGTCTATTGTGTCTACATAAATTATCGCATTTTATCAAGGGTCTACATAGTGCTCTATGCGATTGTATGCAAGAATTTGTATGAAACCCGCATTGACGGATGTTTTTGTTCGCTGCTGTGAGATGGTCGATGAAAATTCGGAGGTTGCCATGGCAGGCTAAGCCCCAAAAAACATTTGAGCAGTGTTCAAAACCCCAGTTGGTTGATGATTATAGGGGATTATATTACCCAATTTTAGAGGGATTCTAATAACCCAATAGGGAAATCCCTATAAACCAACCAGTACAATGGAATGAGAGAGGGATTTTGAACACTGCTCATTTAAACAAAGTAGAGTAAAATCACACTAACATTTGGTAAATTTATGTTACAATAGTACTGAATTATACTCTTCTCATATGTTTTTATCTATTTGGCTTTTACTATCCCAGTTTGCAAACCCCTGTTTTGTTGGGGGGTTGATAGACAATTGCTATCCTGTCTGCTCTCTTGTGCAATCTCGACCCCAAATTATATTCACCGTTGGCTGCTGAATTGGCTGGCTTGTCGTAGCAGGTCGTCACAATCTGGGGGAAAACCACCAATTTTTCATCAACAAGGGCAATACCTATCATTTTTTAACCGACATCCAACTGTCATTCACATATTCCATATTCAATAAATCAAGAGAAAACTGATGAAAATCATATTGTGTCGTGGTTGAATTCCCATATTCTGCTGCTGATATGTTGATATTTGATCACATTGATGATTGCAGAAACCTATTGAACCCTGCGTGGGGTATCATTCCATGACTCGTAAGTGGTTTGTGCTTGTGGGATTATATGCCCATTTTTTAAAATTTAGGGTTCCCCTATTTATACATAAATAAATATATATATATATATATATTTGGGGGTTCCTAAAATAGGGGGCACCCCAACTCCAAACCATGACTTGGGATTGAAAGCCATGATATGATGGAAACAACCATATGGAGGCTTCCATGAATAAAAAAGATGGATTTTCCACTAATTATAAGCCATCTATTTCATCCATCTATTCATCTATGGATGGTTTATTTCATCATAATGATGAAATAAACCCCATATTCCATAAACCATCAATTTTAAATCGAAAAAATGGGGTACCCCCATCTCTCAGGAAAGCTCCGTGCCGCCAGGCCAGCCCCCTCCGTGGCAGCGTCGCATAGTGGTGAGCCACTTCCACCACCAGAGGCCACCGAAGTCTGGGGATATGGGGATTTTTTGATGTGGAATGTATGTATAAATGTATACAATTATGTAGCTTGATGGTAATAATTTGCTGGTAATAACATGTAAATAATAACTATATGCTGTATATATATATATATTTACAATATATCTCTACATAACTACAAGAACGTATATAATTTTTAATTTGATATTTAGTAATTATCCCATTCCCCTAACGTTAAACATTGTTAAACACACCGGTCAAACTTTCCCAAGTTTGTGACAATTCCCTACTAGACAATGTTTTTTTACCTACCTACCTATGTATGTATCTATCTGAAAAGAGTATAAATCTAAAACATGAAAATTATACCATGGCCCATAGATGTAGAACAAAAGAGTAGACTATTTGCAGTTTGGGGCCCTTATTTTGGGGATTGTTCCCATTCCCATGATTGCTGCTACAAAAAACATCAGTTTTTCTGATCACATTCAGCTTGGTTCATGATGTACGACACTTTTTTGAAGGCTGATGATGTTTAGATACAAATGAAACAGTTTTTAAATTAGGTATAGTATGTTTTCATAGTGGGTTAATCATGCTGCAAGGAAACGCGTCTTCAATCTCAAGATAAATCCAGGATAGCTACGTGGAAAGAGCGTGATATATTTCTGACATAGGCCACCATCCCGCGCTTGAAAGCGAACGTAGAGCAGGAACGGATTTTCTGGCCTTGAATGTTCTATCCATAATTGCCTTATAAAATAGTACCATCATAGCACCATCCATTATAGGAAGTAACATCATCTGGCCGTGCTTCACCCATATTGCAACTTTGGGTCTGTGTATCTGTGTGCCACTTTTTTCTTTTGACCAAGAACTCAACAATTTCAGCAAGAAAGTGCTGGAAATTGATGCGTTGCAACATCAAACAACAGGACCTATGGATATACCTATGGTCCATGGTACTTGTTTTGTTGAATTTCTTTGTAATAGATTCGTTTGAATTTCCTCACAGGTCATGCAAATGTGGAGTCAAAAAGCTAGCTCTCAAGGTGCTCCGAAACAATCCCTGCAGCTGTTTCAGAACTTCAGTGTACCCCCGGACCGCGCGAAAACGTGCTGCGTCCACACGTTGGATCCAGGACAGGCGTTCCCAACGTGAACGGGTGAAGTCTCCATGGGTCTGAGGGTGGTTCACCAGCGAGAAATGGGTTGATGATGGCTTACCTTCTGCTAATCGAAATGGAAGATGACCATATTTACAGAGGATTACCATAAAGCCATAAAGGGTCATAAAGGGTAAGGAAATATACCCCGCACATGTTCGTCTTTGGAAGCTAGAGCATTGGTTCACTGTAAATCTCCCTCAAACAAACTCATGGGAGACTTTCCAGTGCAGTGCCTGGTGGACGACTCCTACCTCCACATTTCCTTTGCATGGCGTGTTCTATTAAAAAATGATGCAGTGTAACTGCATTTGTCATCAACAAAGGAAGATGCCGCAGATTCAGAGATTGGGGTGGTCACTGTTTGAAATTAGGATACCCAAAATTCCGGTATGCTTTCCGCATTGCGAGCTAGCCATATCTCTATGCTTTTCTCCGTCATTTTTGGACAAACCTATAGTATCCTATAGTCATTGTTGGTAGTTTATCAGTTTATCATACATCCAGCTTAGATCATTTTAGATCCCGTTATGTCCTCGCGAACAGTTTTCTTTTTCATGGATAGATCAAGATTTTCAGATCCCAGTATATCATTATCATATCTTAGTATATCCCATTATATCCCCAAAAAATGATTGCTATAAAATCTCATCTATAGCAAACCCAAAAAGATGAAGAAGCGATGTATCACGTATCCCACGATTTTTTGGAGAGTGCTATATCAAATAGTAAAAAAAATAATATACTGGTAAAATATGTTGATAATTCCTCCATTTGTGAAGAACCCCAAATCCCAGATCATCCGCTCCTGCAGGGGAATTTTGAGGGTGTAAGACGACCCTGTGCTGTTCTCTGGCTCCCTGCATGAAAAAACCCTGTTAGTTGATGATCATAAAGGGTTAAACTACCCAATAAATTGGGGATTATCATAATCCATTCTGGGAACCGTTCTTAACCAGTCATGAGAAGGGACGACATGCGAATCTGTGGCTCACTTAGTAGGCCGCAATGTACTTTCTACCATGACCATCCCCCATCTAGCGATACTGGGAATGGCTCCAACAGGAAAGTAGTCTTCCCGCTATCTAATGTGATAAACCATAGAAGGGGGTCGCTTTATACCATCCCACTGGGGTTACTGTATACACAATTTCATAGCCTCTGTCGGGTATGGTTTTTCATGGTTAATCACCATTACACGTACTATCCAATCTAATGGTGAAAACGACTTACCATATCAGGAGATGGCCGCGAATGGCGAGGGACCCGAGTCCTTCCATGGCTGTGGCTATTGTACAGAGGCAGCGGGCGGGCGGTTTGGGAGCTGGCTGGGTTTGGGAAAAGGTCGGGTGAATGGTTGGCCAATGGTTTTTTGGGCATTTTTGCCATCCATCAATTTGGAAAGATAGGACTTGGATTGCAGGAATCATCCCCAAGTGTCCGAACGTTTTAGCTGGGTGAATTGGTTTCATCTATCCAGGTGAATTGAGTTCACAATCATTTTATGTTAGGGCCATCGGGGAATGCAACCAACAATATGATATTTTAGGCTTTGTCCAACTAATAGTACGGCAAGACCCTATGGTTTGCCCGCTAGGCGAGAATGGAGTTCAAATATTATCTTTTGACCTGCTCAAAAACTATTTCCCAGACGACTAACCCTAAACCCTAAAACCCAACACCCTAAAGCCCTAACCCAAAACCCCGAACCCAAAATCCCTAAACCCTGAAAACTCTGAATCCTAAACCAAAAAATACTGCGTATATGCAGTATTCTCTGCAACCTCTCTTATCATGTTCGCCAACAAGGCAAACCACGGGGTCTGTGCGTAATAAAAGGATATGTTCAGCATCAACTCGCCACAACATGGGACCTTCTGAATGGTTATCTCCTCGGCACGCATGTGTTGTTTTGAAGCAGTGCCCTGAAAACGGAAGCCTTGGGAATCTTTGTTTGGAAGTATGCTACCACTTTTTTGTGTTTATCGTCATGTTTCCATCAGTTTCCATGATGGCTAAAGTTACGTAGTTGGTGATCTAGCCCATTGTCAGACACAGCCATTTGTTGATAGGTGATGGTCATTGGTCATGTGAGGTCTCCCACCCAGTTTTTCCGCAAGGCCTTCCCAGAAGTGAATCAGCTGCAAGTTCACATCAAGATCCTTGGCATTTTTCCAACCATGGGATAGGGATGGGATAGGGCTAGTCGGATCAGTATAACATTAGATATACAAAGATATATATATATATAGAGACAATGTGGGATGAAAGTCCAATTACCATGTTTAGTGGGAAGAACTATCATCTCCTTATTGGATGAAATCTATCATATACAACAGATGTCTAGCGCGATGAACATCTGTTTACCAGGGTATGTGGATGTAGTGACATAGACTATTTACGTTTTCGCCGTGGAACATCGCTACAAAAAAGCGACCAGAGAAAGTCACCAGTCACCGGGCGATGCCTGAAATTCGACCCGTTAGAAGCGGTCGATGTCTTGCGGTTACTTTTAGAAACGTAAGGGTTCTGTGGTGTATGAGATATTTCATCTATCATCATGCATGTTCCAGATCAAAATTAAACATGATCCTTATCGCCTGAAAATTGAGATGGATTTAACAAAATCTGTCCAAGGTCGGAATGTTGTCTTCCACTCTCCTGCTTTTTGGGCCTTTTCATGCTGTTCTGACCGTCAAACTTGCATTTCTGCTAATTCACTTCCGCTTTCTTCATGGTTTGTTCATGTTAGTTCCAGTCTCTTTTTCCTGGTAAATTCTCTATGTCCTAAAACTCGCATGTTCGCCCTGAAAATCACCATCTGTTCTTCGTCTGGAAGCGTTTGTGCTTAAACTTTTTTAGGGTGATGTAACATTGTGAAGCTGTACCCAAGTGGTACACGTCACGCTAATGGAAAGACGAAGGCAGCGTCGCCGGCTACTGTACATTTGCACAATGCTTGTAGCTTGGAAGATGTGGAACGCACATCATTCTGGTTGGACTCACATCCTGCAAAATGGTGAATCAATGATCAAAGTTCAGGCGTTTGCCATCCCAAACTCTGACCGGATTGGAAGCAAAGCCTTCCAGCATCGCAGTGTGTTGCGGCCTTTATCGATTCCAAACTCTGTGACGGAAATTCAGGACTTTGCTTTTTACAGATGTAGTTCCTTGGAGAACGTCACCATTCCCAACTCTGTGACAAAAATTGGGCTTAGCGCTTTTTCCGAATGCAGTTCGTTGAAGAGCTTGACGATTCCAAACTCTGTGACGGAAATTCAGGACTTTGCTTTTTACTTATGTAGATCCTTGAAGAACGTCACCATTCCCAACTCTGTGACAAAAATTGGGTTTAGCGCTTTTTCCGGATGCAGTTCATTGAAGAGCTTGACGATTCCAAACTCTGTGACGGCAATTGAGGGCTCGGCCTTTGCGGGTTGTAGTTCCTTGGAGAAAGTCACCATTCCCAACTCTGTGACAAAAATTGGGTCTTTCGCTTTTTCCGGATGCAGTTCGTTGAAGAGCTTGACGATTCCAAACTCTGTGACGGAAATTCAGGACCTTGCTTTTTACTCATGTAGTTCCTTGGAGAACGTCACCATTCCCAACTCTGTGACAAAAATTGGGTGGAGCGTTTTTTCCGAATGCAGTTCGTTGAAGAGCTTGACGATTCTAAACTCTGTGACGGAAAATACGGAAATTCAGGCCTTTGCTTTTGACAGATGTAGTTCCTTGGAGAACGTCACCATTCCCAACTCTGTGACAAAAATTGGGTCTAGCGCTTTTTCCGGATGCAGTCCATTGAAGAGCTTGACGATTCCAAACTCTTCTGACGGAAATTGAGGGCTCGGCCTTTGCGGGTTGTAGTTCCTTGGAGAACGTCACCGTTCCCAACTCTGTGACAAGAATTGCGTGGGGTGCT
>Ga0126342_10016439_pt1 | contig 12889 bp, 11 predicted proteins | sample Cyp1metagenome_FD_92528 | JGI IMG/M metagenome (GOLD analysis project Ga0126342, IMG submission 92528) | Coral microbial communities from Lord Howe Island, Old Settlement Bay, Australia - Cyphastrea 1 metagenome | ecosystem: Host-associated > Invertebrates > Cnidaria > Coral ... | reverse complement strand
GCGTGGATGGTCGTGGTTGAGGTCCGGCAGCGAACACTGTGGATCGCGAGTCGCAGTTGAGCAGGAGGACGAGGAGGACAACGAGACGAGGAGGACAACGAGAGGAGGAGGACAACGAGAGGAAGAGGACGACGAGAGGAGGAGGAGAGGAGGAGGAGGAGGAGCAGGCAACTTAGATAAAATCTAACAACCCTCACCTGGCAGGTGGGGAAAAAAGTAATGATTATATACCATATATACAAAGTGTATATGTGTAAATATATATAATATATATATATATATAATATATATATATATATACATATATATATATATACAATCGACATCCATAAACCCCACGCTCTCATATGGAAAGCCGAAAAAGGCAACTCGTTACCAAGTCACTGGTCGACCAGCTCCATCCATAGAGTCGCCTTCAGCGGAAAAGTGCTGAAGGATTCACATTTACAACTCAAAATACACATCACAATACATTTTTCTACAAAATATAAAATGATATGTATATGTATGTGTATATATATAATATTATTATTGCTATTATTATTGCTATTATTGTTATTATTATTATTACTATTATTATTATTATATATATATTATATATATATATATGTGAATATACAAAATGTGTTCAATGGGTTGTGAGGATACCTGGCTCTGGTTGCTTGTAGAAAAGAGAATGCTTTTAGAATGCATGCGAAATGTAAAGTAGGTATATAGATTATATAGACATACTTTGTTAAAATACATACATCTTGGATTTTGTTGAAGAGTAAGGTCAAAGGATTGGATGTTCAATGACACATTTTCATTGACACCTCAAAATCACACCCATTTTTTCGAGCGACAAACCAGCGAACCCGCTCTGGTCACCCACAGGTCATGGGACGCGAAAAAATGGATGTCAAAACGATGGATGGAACTGTAAAAGGCGGCCCCCCTGCCAGTTCTAAGTTGGTTTACAAAGCGTAGTAACTACAGATATACATATCCATAAATATGAGTTCTAACCCCACTTGGCAAAGCTTCTGAATGATCTTGGCGCAGTACAGTACAGTAGACCTGAATCTTCATGAATATACGCAGAGTATACATGGAGAATACATGGAGTAGTGCTGAAGCATCTGAGTTTGCGTATGAAACAAAAGGCACCCCATAAAAAAACACAGTTGTGTAAAAATATCATCATGTCTCTGGTTCCTATTTTTCATGGCTATCTAGGAATTATCCTCCATTTTCAGACACAAGCAAATAACGCAAAATGTCATGCTATGTCCATTCATGAATTGGTCAAATCACATCAAATCACCATTTCCTGCTGGTAGGCTGCCGATTCAAGCGTCAAACACCACTTTTTTTATCGTCGAAGAAAAACACATGGAAATCTCAAGATCTCTGCGTTGATAACATGACCCCAAAGAGGTCAAATCATGCCCAATGTTTGAAGCCAAATTGGGCAAGGTCTACGCCTATTGGTGAAATCCTCATAGAAATTGCCGGTAAAACCACCATAGAAATTGCTGCTTAAACCGTTAAACATCGTTAAACTCCATGTTTATCATGAAACATTAGGAAATCTGAAGATTTCACCCGTGGCCGATATATGTCATTAGCCGCTTATAGCGTGGCCGATATATGTCTGATATGTCGCATACCTGCAAACCTGGTTGATAAATACTGGCTGGTGGTTGAGCCACCCCTCTGAAAAATATGAAAGTAAATTGGGATTATTATTCCCAGTATATGGAAAAATAAAATTCATGTTCCAAACCACCAACCAGAATAGATCTCCACATGTGTGTATACATATACATATATATATATATATATAGATAACATGCGTATGGAGTACACTGAAAGGTCACCTGACTAGGCTGTGGTTGAATCTGACCCGAGTCGTGCATTAGTGTTTCTTAGCCACACACATAGAGAGACTCTCATATGCCAGGTGGGGAACAAACAATAAGTAAGCACTCATCAATTCGTTTATTGGTTTATCATCATTTGGTTGGTTACATATCTCCCTTATATCACCATATTTGTTGGTCAAATCCTGCATTTTGGACGGCTAAAATCTATAAACAAATGGCTATGTCTGAAAACAGGGTACCCGTAAATCCACTGGTTACACATCATTTCAGCTATTAAAAAAGTGCATTTCAAGGTAGACCTCATGCCATTTACGTTGCTTCAAACCTACAAAATGCCGAGTATATCCATTGTTGCTAGTTATATCCCGTTATACATCACTATATAACATTATATCTTCATTATATCCTCATCATGTCCTCATCATTGTGGGTATTATATCCAAATAAAACCAAATGATGCCACCATGTTTGTCGTCATCGTGCCTTCAGCCTGTGAGGCGGACAACGCCGGCACCCACCTGAAGTACCGCTGAGAAGTGGCGACTTCTAGAGCAAAACATGGCATTTTCATGGCGCTGAAAGCAGAAGTGGGAAGTAAGCACAGTCAATTGTGATCTACTGGGGTTTAATATGGTTTAATATGTATTTAATGGATATGTAAACATCTGTGTTACGTATACATAATCAACACTATCACTTTGATCAAATAAATGGGTGTGTCCGAAAATTGGGCAACAATGGTAAACCCAAAAACGGTCAATCTACTCCAACATATTCTGATTCATCAGTGGATTTGGAGGTACCCTATGTTTAAACAAACCCATGTGGGAATATGTGGGAATCAGCTTCACTGTCAATAAATCAATGGACACTAGAGAATGCCACTTTTAAACTTCTTCGGGTACTCGATTCTAGGACAAAGTCATATCCCAGTGCTTCCCAGAGATTGGAGTCATTATCGCTACTTCATCTGCCTTATTGCATACTAAAAAGGCATGAACGAAAAAACAACTAAATTCAAAGAAGTATCAAAACCACCAACCAAGGTAGACCAGGGCAGCCCTTAGGATTAAAAAACAACTTTATGCATCTCAAGCCCTTGCACCTCCTTTCCGGATAATATCATTTGGAGTGAACGAAAAGGACAAGTCACCGAGTCCTAGAATCAAGAAGTCGTGGAAAGAAAGGACAATCACACAGTGACATGAGTGACATGCCAATTTTTTGACTCTCAAACTTCAATGTGTTTGGGGAAAGAAAACCCAGCAAAAGGACCTGTGACAAACCATCCACAACCCACCCAAAGTGATCTGCCTGGGGACGGATGCGCGCAGTCCGCAACGACGTGCATCGGATAAGAATCAGTTCTCGTGGTTGCACCTAAACTGAAAAAATGCCCGTGGACGATATTGGTTCGAACGATCCACTAATGCGATAGGATAGCGTCTGCCTCAACCTCGCGTAGGCATGTTGAGTATTGTTTAGTTTCGTCAGTGCAGTATGATTGTGTGCATACCAACATAGCAAATGGTTTCAGGGTGTTTGCGGTGGCCCAATAATACATATTATATAATTTGTTGATGGAACTTCGCCCCTCTTCATCCAGACCCACCCCTGACCTTACTAATATGTTGGCAAATTTCAGGCACAGGGATGAGACAATCCATTGGCTGCATGAAGTTTGAAGTTGCTTCCAAGTAACCGTGCAACCAGCTCCATCCGTATCAGAGTCGCACCTCAATCAACACCCCAATTCATTCTTCTGCAGCAAAGATCCAACTGTTGGGGGACGCAAGGATTGTAACTAGTGAAAAAGTCCATTCTGTCCGTATACAGATTCATGTATGCATGTGTCTATAAACACATGCACGTCTGTATATACATACACATGATATGACACATTGTGTATTTATTCATACATATAGAGCATAAACAACATTGTGTACATGAATGGGTGTATATATATATATACGTATATGTATATAGTGTTTGTATATATATATATGTATTGGTGTGTGGTTTTGTATACGTATGTATATATATGTATATGTATACATATATATATGAATATAAATGTATACAAATGTATATATATATATATATTTATGTATGTAAATGTATACAAATGTATATATGTGTATAAATGTATGTATAAATGTATGTACATATATATGTACATATATGCACATACATGTACATATATATATATATATATATGTACATATGTGTATATATATATATAATAAACACATGTACATATAAATATATATGTGTGTGTGTGCAAATATGCATATGTCAAATATTATATAAAACATGAATTATATATTATATTACAAATTAAACTAAGTTCAATTAAGTTATCTTATATTATATGTTATATGTTTAAATATAAATTATATATTATATATTATATTATATTATGTTATATTATATTATATATTATATTATATTATATTATATTACACATTATAATATATTATATGATATTAATTATACTATATTATATTATATTATATGATATCATATTATATTATATTATTACTATATATTGTGTTATACATTATATTCTATTGTACATTAAATTACATTAAATGATATGATATTATATTATATTATGTTATATTATATTTTGAAAATATATAGATATTATATGATGCATATATATATAGTGGATATACGACGCATATATAATGGATATATCATGGATATATAGTGGATATACGACGGATATATCATGAATATATATATATTTAATATACAATGGATATTTAAGTGTGTATATATATTAAAAAAAATGATATATAATGGATATACAATGTATATACGATACACATATCCCTGATATATCCATTATGATCCATTAGGTAGTCTAGTAATTAAATGGTACAGGTCATTGTTCAATGCACTCCCAACGAAAGATTGGCTTTTTGTTTTTAAGATTTTACTATTTGGTTTCGGAGCACCCTAGTGTGTAAACTATGGACCCATCTTCAACCCTTTTCCACCCTCAACGTGAAATTTCACCCAGCCGTTGTCCATACTTTTCCATAAATTCATGATATCAATCACCCCAATATCCCCATCATCGACCCAGGTACCATGTAAACAAACACTTCAATGTGTAAAACCCAAGGAAAACCATGAAAGTAGATCATGTTCGGAACTGGAAACCATAGCTTTTCCATGGTTGTTTCCATTGTTTACCAGATCTTTGTCTATGCTTCCCCAAGGGTAACAGCCGCCGTACCAGCCATGTCCCGCAACCAAGGCGCAGCTGTCCTTGGCCCTCAGTAGACAGCCACAAGAACTACAGTTCTGATGACTATTCGATACTACATATATATATATAAATAATATATATATATACATACTTACACATAACTGTCATAACTATATATAAAGTATTGGCTCTGGAGGTGTGGAGTGGCCCCTGGCCCCCCTCTCAGCGATTCCTTGGGTGCGTGTAGAAGTTAGCCATGACCTGGTATTGCAGGGTATGCAGAGTTCAAAATGCTCAGAATTTTCGAAGCATGCCGTGGATGTCGGGAGCACCGAGCAAGGTTTGGACAGCACCAGTGAAACTACGCTCAAGGAGCAAAAGCGCTTCATCCAAGAAAAATGAGAAGGAATGTTAACAGAGCGAAGAATCGGAGCAGTAGTTTTCTTCAGATCGTGTTCCATCGAAAGACAGAGACACCTTTGGGAGTGCAGTCAAACTATGCATGGATTTCTCAGCCTCTTTTCAGTCTTCCATATATATATATATATGTATGATATATATATATATATATATGTATGTATGTATGTATGTATGTATGTATATGTATGTACATGTGTATATATATACACATATGATCATATATGTATATGATACATATATACATATCATATACATATTATATATATATATCACAATTATGCACAAGTGATTCCCAGTTTGTGGGTCAATTCTTCTTGCCATCAACGGTGCAACGGTGCCGGTCGTCCCCCAGGCTTCAGCACCAGGACCCCGGGTGGAATGGGTAAGCACTGTAACTGCTTAAGCTCGTGGTAAGCTCGTGGATATAGGGATTTATTTGGAGTTGGCAGGCCCATGGAAATTCGCAAACATGAGTGATGACATGGTGTGCCACAAAACCAACCTGAACCTCACCAAACATACAAGACATAATGGTTTGAGAAAATGATGTTCTGCAGTTTTTGGTCCTAGCCGCAGCTAGGGCTTCCAGCTATGGTTTGGGGGAATGTCATCGGATCCCAGCCTGAAAACATGGGATTGTCGGGCCTTAAAATCCGAAACCTTAGTGGGTCACCTCAGGAATCTCTTGTGGGTTATACCATGCTATACACCCACTTATAAGTAGGATTAGTAGGGACAATGTCCAGTCGAGTCATAATATGGAGCTTTCCTAAAATGGGGTTGCCCTAAAAACATCCACAAATAATGACAAATACTGTAGACATTTTAGCACTGAAACCCATAGTTTTGGGGATCCACCATTTTAGGAAACCTCGAATTGGGATGAACTAAGCCCCTGGCCCCCATTCCTGGGTAGTTCACCAGGCAATCAGGCTCAACGAGATTCTTCAACCAAGGTACCCAGCAGCGGCACGCTATCGGAACCCACCTTGGATCAAGGCCGAATGTGTGTGGTAGCTCAACAGTAGGAGACAGGTAGAAATGTTTGAGGGAAGTCCAAGCCAGACCTACACCAAGATAGCCAACGTTAAGTTCAGCAATTTAAAATGGGAGCATCGTCTGAAAGTTCCTTGATTCTTTGGAAATGCTGCCATGAAGGCCCAAAAATATTTCGCGGATGGCGAGATACTGAAGCTGTTGATTCTCAGTTCCAACTGAGGCTCGCACCTCATTCTTTGGCTTGTCTTCGATGGAAAGTCTTCCAGCGCGAAGTCGTTGCTTTGAGCAGCTCTACTGTCGATAACTTTTCTCATGGCCAGCTGGAAGGAGCTGTCACACCAGCAAATGAAAGAAAGCTGAATGCCAAATCTGTGACAAGAAGCCTTCAACAACCGTAGCCGAGGTAGGAGCAATCCGTGAGCAAACAAAAAATATGGGTCCAGGCTCTAACCAATCCAAATTCAAAGAAAACGAGGGATTCAACCACCTCCACCGGTCTATGGGGAGATGGCAGCAACCCACTAGTGCAAAGGTGACAATTTTCCTCTCTTCGTCGGGTGTGTCGGGAGCTGCAAGTGCAAGATGAGGAGCTTCAGGTTGTTGGCTGGTGCAGCCGCCAAGGCTTCCGGCATTGTTGGTTTCTAAGTTTGGCAAGGGATCCACGCAGGCGCAGATGCAAGCTAGTTTACCACATCTCCATGGATGCCAACATATGCCAACCGCGTGGCGCCAGGTGGGGCGGCGGCGGGAAGTGCACTGTCCGCCCCGCATTGGCTCATGGGTCTTGCCCAGCCCATGGATCCTCATCTGATAGATCGGTTCTGGTGTCTTCAGGACATGCGACCTTGGATGCGAGGGACCCAGGTGGTAAATGGGTAAGACATGGTAAGACCCACCTTGGTTCATCCAGTCGTGTATAATTTTTTTTTCCCCAGTTCAATTAGATTGATTAATTCATGGGTTTGATATAGGTACTAAACCACTTGCTAAGTGGAATGCATCCCAACTAGCAAGGTTTCAAACATGTTTTTACGGTAATAAGCCACATATAACCAGCTTACAATATGCCAACAGTAGCGGCTTCCTCGCAGCTCAGGTGCACATCCGTTGGGGCCATCAGTTCCACTTGCTATTCAATATATCCTCTGGTAATTTAACATAGCTATTGAAAATGGCAATTTTTAATGGGAAAATCCACTACAAATGGCCATATTCAATAGCTATTTTGACATAACCAAAGGGTAACCATATATAATTAACCACAGGTACTATATAGATTGTATAGGGGCCCCATCTCCCAACTTATGTATACACATATATGGAGTAATTCGCATCCCCTATAGCCGGCCAGGACATGGTAGGACATGCTTCCAGGTCCTTCTCTCAGGCGTGTGGATTCTGTAAACTCGGACTGGTCCATCATCATTATTTCAAGAATGATGGCATCATTAAGCCAAATAACTGGCACTTCTCACTCTTCAAGCATCCTTTTTCTATGAAACAAGTGGCACAATGATATCGGTCTGATGGATTCTATGGACACTTTTTGGCTCCAAGGGACGCCATAAAAGGTGTGCAGCCCTGTTTCTGTAAGGTTTCAACAAAAACAATGGCCTGAAGCCTGAAGCTGACAGAAAACAATGGGATCATCCTGGTATGCTGGAAATCTCCGCATCCGCCACCACTGCCTCCCAGCTGTGCTATGCAAGTGGCGGCGACAGCAACAGCGCTTTCACGGGATCCCGGGATTCCTCAGGAACTGCTGGCTGCACTGGGAAGTTCATGGAAACCTTCGGAAAACACATGAATGTGATATGCCCACAACAACACATGAAAGCCTGAAATAATCTATGTATATCTATGTCTAGATCAGAAGGTCACCAGGAGAGACTCCGTGGTTCATGTTTCGCTGGTGAATCACTGCAATGTCAAAGATCTTGGGGATCTTCCAAATAGGGATGGGCTGCAGGTTCCATCTGGCATGGTGACTGCTGCAGCTCTTCATAAACAATACGAAATAGCACAAAAATACAAAATAGGCACATTCATTCTATGCACAACGATTCTGCTTCCAGTTCTTGCATGGCCAGGATTGGAGCCCTTTTGAACCTGCTTGAGCCCCAAACCCAACAAAAACCTTTCTGAAAACACTTGGACCATTGAAATCCCCACTTCGCCCAACGTCCAAATATTGTGCTTTCAGGCTTACACCCATTCTCCTCAGAAAATCAAAAACGTGACTATACAGGACTCACAGTTTCCGGAATTCTGCAACTTGCTCTTCGATGCCCAGCTTTCACTCCGGGTCCACCTTGCAACCTAGACAGGACTCCGTTAGTAGCCCAGTGGCATGCAATCACTCATAGGATTGTCATAGTTTGTCACTATGTAGCAAATAGACAGAACAGTTGAAGACCTGAAAATTCCTATCCAAAAACCTTTCCATGGGTTTGGGCACCTGCCAAAAAAAAAGATACCTGATGGCGAGGAGAGCTGCCATGCGATTTCTCGTTGCACGCCCGAAACGTCATCCCTTTATATCCCTTTTTAGTGGCTGGTTGAGCGGATTTCCCAGATTATGGATTTGTGATAGTCCCCTAATGTTGACTGGTATACATGGATTACGAGTAACCCCATAGACTCATCAATCAACGGTTTTGCACTTTTGCACACTGCTCAAATTGGATGACCCGCACAGAATCATGAAGATAGCAACACAGAACAGCGCTGGTGCTACAAAGTTTGGACCCTTGAAACTTTGGTGTAGCCTGAGGTCAGCTGACGCTTGTTTACAACCAAACTCAACATGGAATCTTTTCTGAGTGTCGTGCCCTTTTCCAAACTCATCTCAGGAAAGACTAGATTCAGGACATTGCTTACAGCATATGCCATGCGATTTATGCATAAGGATGATACAATGATCTTCTTTGAAACTATAGGGATTACGTTCTCTACTATAGCTATCTATAACTATATATCTGTAACGGAGATCAATCATCATTGACTCTTTAACTGGATGTCCACTCATAACCACTGCGCCCACCCTGTCAATGACATCATTTTTGCGTCGATACTTGGGATTTGAACGTCCACATAATTTGATACTCGGAAATCTATACAAAATCTCACACCTTATTTATGTGCCCATGAAGGGCGCAACAATCATTCTAGCTGCATGATAATTCACTCATCAATCTGAAATAGACCCATTTCGAGGATCATGAGGATCCTATCCCTTGGCAACCCCCTTTTGCATGGCAAATCTTCGATACGCACAAAAAAAATCTTTGGGTCTTATAAAGTCTTCATTTCCCGCATAAAAATATGCACGTATGGCAAGGCTTCAAGTATATGTCATTACCCAACCTCGGTTGAGCCTGTTGTTTTCATATGTTTTTGTATGCATATATATATATATATTTTTCCAATCATTTACCCTCTGGTAATTTAACATAACTATGGAAAGATCCACCATTTATAGTTCGTGAATTTTCCCATGAAAAATGGTGGATCTTTCCATAGTTATGGGATAGTTTACCAGAGGGTATTTATCATTATTTATCATTTCCTGACCCAGCTTCAAGCAATCCCCACGTGACGGTTGGATCCCCATCTTGAACTTCCCCAAGGTTCACCCGCGGTTTTCAGCAGCCAAGTGTCGCCAACGACAACGATGGAAAGGTCTCAGCTGTCCCAGTTCGTTAAGCGGTTAAGGACCCTTGGTGATTTCAGAGTGCTAAGTCTTGTCCAAGACTCAGATTCTGGGATCTATGTGGATTTGTGATTATCCACTCTTATCCACTCTCTACATATAGCTCTTTTGACAATCACCAGGGGCACCATTAACCACTCACCAACTGGGACGGTCACCGAAGTGTGGCTGAAAATCCGACAGTCTCCTGGAAAGTGCTGAAGAACACCATAGTGGTCGCGGGTAAAATCTGGGAGCTTCATGAACAAAATGAGGGCTTCACCTGCCAAAATCTAGCTTTAGCAAGATTGAAATTGATGTTTCAACGGGGAAATTCATGTTTGGCGAGGCTTAGAAAACCCTAAATGTTTCACCAAGAACATGATGCTGGGGCAAATCATAAGACCGCAAAGATGGACAATCCATTGAAATCTAACAACTCTCTGGTAGGCTCACTCCCATGTGATACAGAAACTCATAACTTATAACCATCTCGGACGTTTTCCATCTTCAGAATGTATCAGAAACATTCAGAAACTACATTTGTTTTCAAAAAGACGGGTATATGTTTGGTGCCTCGATTGAAACTGACAAGACAGGAAAGAATGGGACTGATCTGAGGGTTTCTTCAATTTCGGGACCCTGAATTCAATGGTTTTCCCTGTTAAACATCACAACCATGGGGCGTAACCAGTTCCTCTCCTAGCTGCCAGGGTGTAGCCAGTGCCAAGATGTTGCCATTGCATCTTCTCCGCCATGGGCTGAAGCGAGCAATGAAATGGTCATGGCTTAAAATGTCCCATATGCTCCATGGTGCTGGTTGGGAAAATGTTGGCAACATACCAATCATCATCTAGATTAGGGTATTGAACACTACTAATCAGGATAATTTTAGCCATAGGTTTTCAATGTTTTTCAGCAGTTTCCAGTAATCATCAGCATCTACATGCTGACTCTTTTCCTGATGACCCTGCAAGCCATGTTTGGATCATGATGTGAATGGCATCTAGTGTGCACGCAGCAAAGGGACAGCACCAGCGCTGGTCCATCCTTGGGAGTGGCCCTGGTCCCATGCATCGAGAAACCCATCTGAATAATCATGGATTGAGTGAGCAGTGGCCGTTCAAGTGGCACATTGATATATTATGATACATATATATATATATATTGATCGTTTTAGTGGTTGATTGATCTTAGGATATCTTTGGATCTTCAAACATCAGAAGTTGATGTAATTGGAAGGTGAACCAACCACTGCTCAATGGGGGGATAAACTCTGATGCTCATGTTTACCTAGAACCTGCAGCAAGGGACCAGACCCAGGACCACCTGAATGCATCTGATTTTTGGATGACTTTTTCATATTTTTCCCTAAAAACTGCACTAAAATCATGTAGTTCCACAGCAGCCTCGTTGCCACGTATACATCATGTGTTCTTCACTCCAGTGAGGTTCCAACCGTCAACCGAAATCTCCAGTGCTGCCCCTTGAGCAGAAAACCAGTGGAAAGCCGGAGACGGGAATCTGAGCCGGGAATCTGGGCGTTTTGTCCTCTGACAATCAAACATAGCAACGGGACAAAAAACACCCAATTACTGTTTCAAATGGGAGAATCATCTTCATCATGAACGGATGATGGATAGAGATAGACCATTAGTAAACCTATTGTCAAGTTGGAGTGCTGGAGGGTGAATTCATTGAACATGGTACAGTAGAAGAGCCCTTTTTTGCATAACAAATTCTGACTATGAACCACCGAAGGTCAATCTTGGCATTTCTCATCTGGCCAGCAGGGTCCCCTTACCTGATTCAATGATGAAAGAAACACACTGAACCCGAGTTCAAGTACTGGGAGATAACCTCCAATATACGTTCTCCGTCTCAGGTGATATTGGAATCCCAAGGCACGTGGGAAGCTACCCGGTTCAGTGTATATTGTTGGGGGACTTTTTGGTTGTCCCAATTTACAACTGATTACCATCCTCGTTGACAAGAGCCAGCGACAACATTGCAAGAGAGTACTATACTTGTGAAAAGGCACAGGTCCTGCATTAGGATTCCTCAAAATTGTCATGATATGTAACGATAACCCTTACGAACCAATGGGTATTATACCTAGTACTGGTTGATGCATCTGTTTATCCTCAGGGAATCTAAGATAGCCATGGGAAGTTACCAATTTCTAGATGAATTACCTATTAAACAATATTCATGTTTAGTTTAAACTGGTAAATTAGATTGCTAGAGGCTATTTAGTGTATCTAAGATCATAATCGCACATAAACATACAATAGGTCATAAAAATGAAAAACAGTGACATGCAAAAGATTCTAATCAGCAAATGCTATGCTTCTTTAATCCCCATGGCACCACTCATGCATTTCCTGCCTGGCCGCCCACCCGGCACGCCGTTCCTGGCGCCTGTCAGTGGAAGCAGCGGAAGCGGCGGGCCCAAGAAATCCGATGGTTTTTTGGGGCACCGGTGGTGTAAAAAAAACCATCCAACTGTAGATCTCCACTGTGTATATGTATGTATATAAGTGTATATATATATATATATATTATACAGTATATATAGCCTCGTCCAGGCTTCTGGAACTGCGTAAACCTGAATTAGGTTGGTAAAACTTGTCCATTCCGTGACGAAATTTCGTCGCGGAATTAACAAGTTTCATTTGGGTCATGTTCATC
>Ga0126342_10016438_pt1 | contig 12889 bp, 11 predicted proteins | sample Cyp1metagenome_FD_92528 | JGI IMG/M metagenome (GOLD analysis project Ga0126342, IMG submission 92528) | Coral microbial communities from Lord Howe Island, Old Settlement Bay, Australia - Cyphastrea 1 metagenome | ecosystem: Host-associated > Invertebrates > Cnidaria > Coral ... | reverse complement strand
GTGTGCATATATATATATATTATATTGTATATATTGTTTGTATATTATTGTATATATATATATATATATTGTATCAAATATATATATATATATATATATTGTATATTGTATATATATTGTATATATCATATGTGATATGTACAATATGTGAAATATACATAATATACATAATATAATATAATGTAATATAACATCACATTATATAAGATGATAATATAATATCATATCATATCATATAATATAATATACTATAATGTAATATAATATAATATAATGTCTTGTCATATCAGATAATATCATATTATATCGGATAAAATCATATACTATAATATATTATAATATGATATGATATAATATAATATCATATAATAGCAAATAATATTATATAATATAACATAATATAATATAATAGCATATTATATAATAGCATATTATAATATAATATAAAATAACATAAGACAGTATAATAGAACCTGTATTTTTATATTATAGTATACTATGTATGTAATGATTATAGAAATTATATATATATATCATGATTTGTATATATTATTATATTATGTTATATTATATTATATTATATTACATTAGATTGTATTATATTATATCATATCATATAATCTTATATAGTTATACTATATGATATTATAGTATATTATATTACATTATATTAGATTACATTGTATTAAATACGTACATACATGTTTATATATTATATATGTTGTATGCTTTATATTATAGTACTAATATACTATATAACATATATGTACATTACACATAACGTATATATATATTGAAACCAAAAACCAGCAAAGCTGCGGGCCAAGTGACAATCCAACTGGTACTGCGTCCAAAGATCAGCAGAGAGAAGTCGGATCACTTGCTTACCTTGCAGCTCCTGGGGATTGCCATCGCAAGTCTGATGCCCAACCCACTACCAAAGGATACCAAGGGATTAGAAAGGACTAAGCATTGTACACATTGATGTTGGATCTGGGTTGTTCCGTGCCCAGTTCATCATGACTTCATTCTAGAAATTTTGACACTTGTCAGTTTCATGGATGTGTCCCCGACTAATTCTCCAATACCAAGCCCACCCTCTTCATGCGCGCTGGGACCATTTTTCTTGCGACATCTGTACCCAGGTGTTTTTCCACTCAGGAAGGCCCTCTAGGAGCGGGTGTTGTTGGTCACTCACAGCTTGGAAGCTGGAGGAAGAGAAAAACCTCCAGCCGTGGGCGGCTGTGGGGGATTCACCTAGTGGCAGGCGATGGGGCTCTATCATTCGGGATACGAACCACACTGTAATGAAGACAAAAAATAAGACTATGACTTACCCAAAATCTTGAGTCTTTGACTTCAATCACAAGCTGCCTCAAGTGTTGCTATTTTTTGAATGATCTGTTTGGATCATGTGACAACTAAAAGTCTAATCTGCACGTGTTCCATCTTTTTTCATGTTTGTCAGTCAGTTGTCAGTTTGCCAAATTGAGCCTCAAAATCCGTTGGTAGATTCTGTCCCCGAGAAGACATAATAACGTCGCATCAAGTGCGCATGCAAGATTGTGCCAATGCAAGAGAAGATACCATGACGTAGCATCCCGTCCGCGTGCAAGTGCAAGAGAAGATATCATAACGTAGCATCAAGTGTGTGTGTGTGCGCGCGCGCAAGCGCAAGAGAAGAAATCATCACGTAGCATCATGTGTGTGTGTGCGCAAGATTGCGCAAGTGCAGGAAAAGGCATCATAACGTAGCATCAAGCGCGTGTGCAAGCACAAGAGAAGAAATCATACCGTAGCATCATGTGTGTATGCAAATTTGTGCGAGTGCAAAAGAAGATATCATAGTTTAGCATCCCGTCTCTGTGCAAGTGCAAGGGAAGATATAATAACGTAGCATCAAGAGTGTGGGTGTGTGTGTGTGCAAGATTGTGCAAGCGCAAGAGAAGCAATCATAACGTAGCATCCCGTCTGTGTGCAAGTGCAAGAGAAGATATCATAAGGTAGCAGCAAGTGTGTGTGTGTGTGTGCGTGCGCAAGCGTGAGAGAAGATATGACAATGTAGCCTATCCTGTGTGTGCATGTAAACATCAACCTTATTGCCCCACCCGCCCATGTAGGATGATAATTAACAAAGATGACAACGCCGCCTCCGCGGGTGTGAGAATACGTATCACCAAAAACATCCCCTCACCGACAAAGCCGCGCACCTTCAGCAGGTTCGAACTTGGAGCCCAACTCTGAGAGCTTGGTGTGTGCTTTGCTGTACGCCTCAAAGAAGGCTTCCTTGGAGTCTGCGAAACGGTCGAAGTAGACCTGGCAAAATGAAAGCAGGCGAGGCCTACAAGGCTAGAGGTTAGCAGAATTGGCCAAAACCAGATAGAACTTGATACAGCTGAGAGAAACAAGATCCCTATGACTTCAGGGACAACTATCGCGAGTATCTTGCCAAACCTTGGGCAGCAGTGGAAACAAAGCAGCGCCTTAAATTTGGGGTCCTCGTGGAGGGCAGCATCTGTCGGAAGCCAAAGCAGATTGTCATCTTTGGATCTCTTCAGGAACTGAAAATAACCTTGCGCCACAGCTCTTGCGCAGTGAGGCCTATCAAACTATCAAATGCGCCCAGTTCAACAGCCCAGGAGACCAAAAATCACAACCCGAAGACCTGCTGTGAATTCAGTTTAAAAATAGTAACTGCAAAGAATTACAGAAGCTACGTGCAAACCTTCGGTTCCAATTGTGAAGCTCTCCAAAAGATTTCAAGTGGCAAACTCCACCCTCAACTTCTGGAGATCTGCAAAACAATACTTGCCTTTTGGGAATAGTTCAACATAGTTCAAATATGGGTCCAAAAATATTGGCGGCTCCAACTATTCCTTTCCCACTTCCATCGGCCCTGCCCAGCAGCTGTTGTCGAAGGTCAACCAGTTGGGGGTCCAGGCTTTGCCTCCGGCCATGCCAACTCCTGCCTTGCCATCATGTCGCACTGGGCAGCCCGACTTGGTATATGAGGATGCCTCAGGACAACGCAGAAAAGGTACCCAGGTGGAGGATGTTCATCCCCAGGAAAAAATTGTGTTTTAAGCCCATGGTTTTATCATGTTTTAACTGACATGCAGAAGAAGAGCCAAATTTTCAAGGAAAAGGACATGGTTTCTGCTTGACCCAAACTGTTGGGCCTTGGCATCTCCATATCCATTCTCAACCACGCCACTGCGTTCCTGGAATTGCCATGGGAATGTCTCCATCAGACCCCCTGAGCCCCAAATCAAGCAAGTATGAGTACCGTCCGCAGCAAAGCCCATCAAAACAAAGTCAGATAAATTCAAAATGAGGCGCATAAAAATGGGAGTGTTTCCCTCGAAATAAAACTGTTTGTGATCTCTATGGGCTGAATTTTTGACCTATACCCTGGTTGGGAAGTCAAATCCCGCAGCTCCTGAAAGGCCCGGCCCAGGGTGTGCGCACCGCTCAAGGCAACAATGCCCTCATCATCAAAGCCCATTCGATTGAAGATGTTCCTGGCTGGTTGGGACTTTCGGGTGCAGGACAGTTGGTATACCAGGGATGATTCCCTGAAAAACATATGGTTCTGACCACTTGCCCACTGCGATGTCGAAGTACCAGCCAATCTGTTTCTTAAGGGAAGTTGGACGTGCATGCCGGCATTGAATTTGTATGGAACATTGTGCCCACTCAACGTGACAGGTCAATGGAACCCGCAGATCATCTCTATGGATTGTGTTCCATGGTTTTGTCGCAAAAAAATACTTTAGCGTTTTATTGTTTACATTGTTACGCATGTTGTTGTGATCATGACTTTGGATCTGCCCATCCTTTTTCCCAAAGATGGTTCCTACGTTCGGTTGGTTGAAACTTCTATTTATTGCTAAAACCACATATTTTTGCACTTAAAGGGCCCATGGTTGATTGATGAACATCCATTTACAGTATGCTAAAAACTCACCAGATCCCTCCTATGTTTGGTTGGTTGAAACCCTCATTTTCTGATTTTTTTCAACCAAGTCAAAACCCCACCAAAAATCCAAACAAAATCTGCCTCGTTGTCTCTACTTCAAAACATCAAAAACAATCAAAAGAACATCAAAAACCCTTGAAAAATATTTGAAAAAACATTAGAAACCAATAGAAACCATACAAACCCCATGGAAACTCCTCCAAAATCACTGGTCCCCGGGCCCTTCCTCAGGTGCGTGGCCGGATCCTTCGCACCACAGCCAAACGGCGCCATGGCATCCGGCAGCCCGGCGTTGTCGGCGGTGCCCCGAGAGGTGCGGCCAGGGCAGGCGCTGCCATCCTGGAGCTACCATGTGGCAGTTAAAGGTTACAGGTGTGATTTTAGATGATTTAAAGTTTAAAGATGACTTAAAATAAACTGATCAGCAAAGAAAATGATCAAACTGGTGATTTAGCATGGTGTGAGGGAGAAGATGATGATTGAACCAATAGAAGATAGATAAAGGGGTTAGACAAAAATCATCTTTGCTACGTCAACAGAGGTGATTATGTTGAGGAAAGTTTGGGATATCAACAGAGATGATCAAAGTTGTTGAGAAATGAAAATAATTCTAGCTGCACTTATCCGAAAGTTCCACAGCCCCAAGCCCTTTCATCATATTCCATCCCACCATGGTACCCCATCCTTGACATCCACACGGCCATATCTCATTGGCAAGACTGGACCGCCAGTGGCTTGGATGGCACATGCGCTTGCCATCTGGATCAAGTCGGCCCAGCTGATGCCTCAAGACAGTGCCATGAGATGGTGACCAAAACAGGAAGCCCAGGAAGACGTTCCTGAAAAAATGTTTCAACAATGGGATCATTCAAATTCAAAGTTCCATGGGATGAAAGCAAGAATCCCTTTCCCGCCTGGATAGTTCTGTTTGAAAGGCTTCAGGAAGTTCACAGCTTTGGTCAAGCCCGCGTTGGCTCCGAAGCTGATCTCCGGCTCATGGATGATGGATCCATTGGCACCCCCTCGTTCTGGGAAGGATGGGATGCGCTGGTCGAAGTTGCCGCTATCATGCCAGGCCAGGCGGACCATGATGGGGGCACAGTTGTTCTCATCAATGAACTTCAGCAGGTCAGCTCGGCAGTTCACATATTGCTCCAGCGCCATGCTGTTGTTTGTACAAAGGAATCGCAAATGGTTTAGCGATCAAAATTGGAGATGACGAATCAAAGAATTGAACTTGAACCTAAACAGCTTTAGAAAAAAGACACTGCTGCAGGATTTGTGCCATCTTTCGGATGATAAACTGCTGGTTCCTGGGATTCCTGAGTGAATGGTGTGCTAGTCGCCTTTACAGTATCGCAATCTTTCCACGGCACGGTGGGTCCTGTTTAAACCAGCCCATGGACTCTGCAAATCCATGGGAAATCCTTGGCTGGGATGTGTCGCCCCTCAAGGCATTTGCATTGGGGGATGGTCATCCAGCCAGTATTCGATATTTCTGGGGCATGACGGGCATGACGGGCATGACCATCCCCTGATGTGGGCTTGTCATCCAAGCAGACACCAAAAGTTTTGAGCATATTTGAGCATGACATGGTGACCATCTTTAGGAATTATGATGGGTATATTAATTCCAATCTACTATAACCATCTATAACCCCCATTAACCACCCCCCCTTTTTACATCTGTTTATGGGAAAATCAACCATGTAACTCGACCATGGCACATCTGAAAATGTGCAGAGTTTGTTCCAGTGAGGACACACGCTGCGCTGTTGACTTCCTCGTCCTGGCAGCTGAGCAAATCCGTCAAAAACTGGCACATTTCATATCAGCGAAGGTGAATATGTCACATTTGTTGGATCCATGTATATTGTATATCTATGTATCTATGTTTGTATGAATGTAGGAAGAAAACATCTTCCACTGACTTGAATCAGTCCCACCTGGAACTCCTCTGGCAACTGTCCTGGCGGTCCACTTTAGCCGTTGAGTGGAGTGGTTCTGCCGTTATTTGAAGTCGCCCTGGCAACAGCCCAGCCCAGTCCTGGTGTCTCACAGGGGTCCCACTCAGATTCCATGTCTGATAGGTCACCAACACTCATGCTGTCGTCATGCGGCTCATCGGTCTCGCCGGTCCTAACCAGGCCAGCAAGATCAAGTTGATCAAAATCAACTTGCCCAATTCGCAGTGCGTCAATGTATTGGTTATCCGTGTGCGCGTGGCAAATCAGCAAGAGATAATCATATTTTGCTGGAAAAACGAACCACAGTTTCGGCAGCAGCGGCCTGAACCTTGGTAAGGAACAGTCGCTATCCTCATCTTTCTTGTCCATGAGACTGACGCAAAAGTCCTGAATTTGGATGGGATGAGTGAGATCCAAACCAGAGCAGAAGGGCCGCTAGGAAACTTGATAGATATAGACTTCGGACCTGACAGGGGCAAAACCAGTTGTATTTTGGTACATTTTGCCCAAAAGTTGAGTATACCGAAGAATTGCCCTTGTAAAATGAAAGTCATGACAAACCATGGGGGTTCGGGATATCGTGCCCAATTTTGAGATGTGACATATCCATCTATGTGGTGCTTCCAGAAAAACTACCAGCACCAACTGTTTGGGCTAAAAACCCAGCATCCATCTTTCCTGAGTTTGTGTAACCAAGACGTATGTCGACTACCAGTGAGAGTGACTTTATCCCCCTGCCAAGTCAAGCTTCGTGTGCACGACCAAAGATTGGAGGAAAGAAAGGTACGAACCCGGCCTTGCCAATAAGCCTTGGTATCAGCATATCGGAATCATGGTTCTTGCCACAACCAAGAGTGAAGCCAAATCACTGTATGTACCATAATCAAAACCATTTCCATGGGCGCATGTGGGATTCATCATGTATTTCATATTTGGTTGCAAAAGACCAAGGTGCGTATGTGTGTGTGTGTGACTGTGTGTGTGTGCCTATATATATATATGCCTTCGGACAATGGCTGTCGCCCCTTGCACAAATGGCAGCCAGGATTATGACAATTATGACGCATGTCCTTCTTTTCCAAGCCACTTGTGAAGAATCCTCATGTTGGCGTCAGTCTTCATCTCCCAGAGTTTGGCTATTCCTACTCTGATCACTACCTTGAGCCCCGCAGGTTCACAAGCAAAATCTTTGGCTCGCACCGAGTTGACCTAAAATCAGCCGCTTCAAAACTAGATCCGAGACAGTCACAGGAGCTTGGTCCCCCGATCATCTACCCTCTGATAATTTAACAGTTCACTATTAAAAATGGCCCATAGAAATAGTTGATTTAGTTGATTTAGTTTTGGTTGATTTACCTACTAAAGATGGTCATTTTCCATAGCTATGTTAGTCTACCAGCGGAAAGCCTGGTGGAAAATCCACCGACCTCAGCACATCGCGGCTTCGCGCGGCCTAAACTGATCACCTTCTCGGTGTCGTCCTCCATTTTGACCTGAAGCCATGCGAAAGAGAGGAAACGGCACAACGACTTGAAACTGAAACGATAATAAGAGTAATAATAGAAAAAATGTAATGATGATAAGAGCACTAGTAAATAGTAAACGGTATAATAGTAATAGTAATAGTAATTAGTAATATTTAGCAATTAGAAATTAGTAATTAGCAATTAGCAATTAGCAACTAGCAATTAGTAATAGTAATTAGTAATAGTAATTAGGAATAGCAATAGTAATGGTAATGGTAGTAGTAATAGTAATAGTAATGGTAATGGTAGTAGTAATAATAATAGTAATAGTAATAGTAATACTGATTATGATATGATGATAATAAAGATTGTGACAACAATGAAACACTGACAACAACGGTTGGATGTTCTGTAAAAGCGCGCCTTTGACCAAATGTGTAACATAGTAGATGCATAGGATACTAGATCTATAGCGTAATACATGTAAAAGATACCACAGTAAATATATAGCAGCGTAGTACATGTATGACATACTAGATGTCCACCATAGCATCACATCAATGCGCAAGTACCAAGGAAGGTTCTTACCTACCCCACCCCACTTGTGCAAACCGCAACATCATATTAGGACAGTACGAAGCCCTGAATAACGACGGGTAAAATGCACATAAACGCGCCGTGCCAAGCAGAGTTGCCAGCGTGAAATTGTGCGTTTTCGTTTTCAAGGCGTCCGAGGCAACAACAATAATAGCAATAAGAAAAAGAAGAAAAAGAAGAAGAAACAAAATGGTAACTACAAGAGTGGAGTTTAATTGGGTGCTTATAACATACTCTGTTACATTCTATTGTATCATGTTACATAACTTATCTCATATTATAAAACATTATTGAATCATATTACAATGTATAATTTGAATCTAGCCTGGATGGTTTCAGCTCAAACACGTCAAGTCCAGGAAGTTCGCATCCCTCTGCCATTGCTTGGGATATTGTGAGTCGCATGATTCACCGTCCCATGAGGCTTCGACCAAGACCTTCAACCGCGAGGGCATATCCTGCCCGCTGGTGTTGCATAAAACAAAACGTATCCCACTTGATCCCACTTGTTGTGAAAGTCGCCAAATTTGCGACGCTAGCTGCAAGATCCATTTAATGGAATTTGGGTTTGTCTGAAACTGGTACATTTTCCCCAAATCTCAATGTGGAAAAACGGTGATTCACCATTCAGTTTTGGGGGTTCCGAAGAAGGTCTGAGGTAGCAACAGCCCTGACCTCAATGAGCTCCAAGGTGGTACCCGTCAGCCATTCGCCATCATGGCTGATCTCCACCTTCACTCCCTGTTCTCGGTACACCTGGACGGTGGGTCAAGGGTGCCACCACGAAAGAACCACATCTCCAGCTGAAGTCCATGTTGAGAGAAAAGTGTCACATGTTGAGAGAATCTGCATGTTTAGATAATATTGGCATCTCTTGTAACTTGGGTTTGTCTGAAAGTGGGTTAATTACCCAAATTTTTGTGTGTTTATTGCAATGTGTCCATATTAAGTTGACTATGTATGGGTATACCTTGGTATAGCCTGGTATACCGGTATACCCCATTTTGGGACAAACCCACTTCTCCGGCTGGGGGATCCAGCTTCCAAGAATGCCAAATTGCTCTTGGATCTTTTTCGGCTCTGCGGAATCGGAGCCTCAGACTTCTGGTGGGAGATGTTTGAATTTTGGTGGCAATTTGCGCGGAAACAGTTTTGAGAGGGAAAAGAACATAGTGGCGTTTACACGTCAATGTAACAACCACGAAGACATAAGCTCCTTGCCCAGGGTTCCGCTGCCCTGTCCGAGCTCCAAACCAGCTTTGCTTCAAGCTGCCGCTTCGTGGACATGGGCAGTCGAGGCAGGACCGTGGAATAGTACCTGGAGACGACTTGCAGGCATCAATGAACAGAGTTTCAAAGGGATTTGTCCGGAAATGTGGTACCCCCCAAATCCCATGGGATAATCAGATTATCATAGATGATCATAGTTTTCCTACATGTTCCTCATTAAAAGGGGGGGTTAAAGGGCCAGGCCAAGAAAGGCGGTTGAAGAACCGAATTGGCCTGGCCTGGGAACATTCACAAGTCCTCAAGGCTCCACCACTGACCATTTCTCCAACGTCCGATTTTGGTGAGTGAAACAATCCTGCGGGTGACACTTAATGACAGGCCGTGTCCAAAATAGCTATTGGCCTGTGTTCATTTCAAGGCAAAAAAATGAATTCACTGCTTCCTAGGTATCCATCGAGCCAATGGCGGTAGTTGGCAGCAGCTGCTTAGCAGCTTGCTGCAAAAGCGGACAAGCACCTGATCCTTTGATGCTACCCCTTGCACCCCAAAGAGCCAATGCAAACACCAAGAGTGCACACCCTGGAGGGGACTGAGGGGCGTTGAATTCCATGGTAAATCCTCCAATGACGGGCCATTTGTATGAAGAGTTTCACAACAAAGGACTCAAATTCTCTAATTGTAGCAGTCGTCTTGGAACAGCCCTCCTTCTGCCAATTGGAGGCTTACAATTCAGTTCCAGGGATGGGAGATTACAGCACACAGAACAGCTATCGCAACTAAGGTCAACTCGACGTGCCAAGTACATGGTTGAAATCCCAACCCAGGGCCATGAAACACATCCTCTTCTGAATGGAGTAATTGGGCCGTCACCAGAAACAAAAGCTCACTGTCTGCTTTGATCCCAGCAACTCTTGAACATGTTTTCACAAAAAAACAACAGGTGACGTGAACAACTCAACTGCACAAGGAAATCTGACCTTTCACGAGGCTCTTGAATTCATCGTCATCATTGGAGCGTCTGCACCTGCAGGCCGGAACATAGTTTGCAGTTGGTGTAGCTACCCCTTGATGTGGAAATTCTCTGGAAAATCAGTGCACAGGTTGTGCAAGGCCTGGGCATGATAAATGTAGAGCAGGAGGTACTTTATTTGATGCATCTGCTTCAAGTCGGTGGCAAGTGTTTTTCCCCCCAACAATCTAATCTGGCCCTGGGGCCAAATGTCCCTTGTTCCAGGGTGCCTGCCGGCGATCACGGCCAACCACCTTCTCTGGGTCTTCCCAAGTGCTATTGGACCATCCCCTGTTCCTCGCATCTCAAAGATGTTTGGCGTGTTTTGCCCAGAAATGTAGCAACTGCCCTACCTCTACAGTGTTCCCTTTCTTAACGCCGCTTCAAGCGGAAGCTCTGAAACCCAGAAGCCAGAACTATACATCAACATACATCAACCATTTTACACGGTTTTGTTTCACCGACCCGGACGTTCTGACTGGTTTCTCCCACAGTCCACCCTGCCAAGCATCGCATCTACCAGCAGTGGGAGAACATGGCCACAGACGTGTCGATGTTCCATGTCCGTAAACCTCGCAATGGCTCCACACAGCGCTGGTTGCGATTGAGTCAAGTTTGATGACCCTTGAACCCACAGGTGCTGATCATTTGGGGTGTGATGTTTTTGCAGTACACAAATTTCAATCATGCAATATGTGCCGTATGGTGAACACCTTTCCTAAATCCGCTTGCAACATGGATGCACGTTTGAAAGAATGAAACTCGCCCGGTTCCATGTGGAGTCAATACAGAAAATTCTGAAGTGCAACGTTCCTAGCTGCGCAAGCTGCTCCTTGCAGATTCACCGCGCCTCAACAACAAGGTACGCCCGTCGGAGAAGAACAGCTGAAGTTGCTGGTTCAATCGCTTCCGAATGCCATGCCTTGGTGGACACAATCGCCGGGGAACGCATGCTATCCAGGTGCTCCGAGGGTCAAGGGCTCAAGGGCTGCTTTGCTTCGGATTTTGCACGCTCAGTGTGATTCTTACCTCGTCGTCTGACCTTATCGCCTGATATAGCCTTAATGTATCTTAAATCTAAAATTGTCCAAATGTCATCTATGTCTCCAACATGCCATCCTTGATGAAAGCAGATTCACAGGCATCTGTCATCATCTGTCCACACCTGGCATCTTCAGCTCAATAAAATCTGGCCGAGGGACCCAATGACATTCACTTGTCGACCTGTCGGGTTCAACGGCTTCAACGGCTTCAACGGCTTCAACGGCTTCACGCGATGGGACATTGATGTTTGATCCCTTCTGCCAAGTCACACTTGGTCAGGTCAACCAAGATCATTTCGTCGTTCTGAACCTGGCACCCGGAGCAAGCAGCCAGCATGCAGCATGAGCAAAGAATGACGTGCCTATTGCTACCAGTTGGATTTCTACAAGATCAAGTCCATCACATCTACATATGCTTATTTATGGGGGTACCCGGTGTACCCGAATCAGTGACTGAGTATCTAACTGTGCGGTGCGAACCCGCTTGGAATTGGCAGGTCTATAATAATTATAATTATAATGCAATCCTATGTTAAGATGCTAAGAGCCATTTGATAGTAGCGTTCACGGATGGAACATTCTCAAAACCATCGATTGAAATGCCCAAGCAATTGTCCTGTGCAAATTGATGTTTCTGCAACTATATATTCCCCTGTCCTCAATCTGGATCATAGTCAGCTCGCCATTAATCTTCAATTTGGCTGCCACCTCCATAGCGGTCACTGCCAGAAACTCAGTAGACTGATTGGACACCAAACCAGAAGAACAATTCGAGCAGTGCCAGAACATGTTGTGGCCAGGAGGCCAACAAACTGTTTCATGCCTTGTGCATCAATCTCAATCAAAATCCAAGGGACATATTCTCAAGAAGTTGCAAATATCATGCTCGACCTATCGTAATTTCACACCTTTCATGTTGACTTCCCCCTCTCCCGGACCAGCCTCTGACTCTGGCTCTTGTTGCACAAGTGCAGGAATCCCCGACAATAAAGCCCTCCTGGTGAACAATTTTCACACTTGCAGCCAGCTTTGACCACCAAGATACCATGCCTGGACTTCAACATGAAAATCAGAACAATGAAACTCCAAAAAATTCGCTGATGGTGAATAAAGAACAGCCTTCCCCTTCTCCAGCCCTGCCTAAAGAAGCCATTGTACAGCTTCTGGCCGGTAGAGGCAGTCAAATCCGAAAATCCAAGCATCGGACGTTTGAGGCTGTTTCAGGAACTTGCTGTAGCGGTTTTTACGCAACATACGGTGATGCTATTACGGCGTTTCTTGGCCAAACACACACTTTGCGGAAACCTGCCTGATCTGCGTTTTCTGGCTCCAGCTTGTTGTACTCGTAAGCCTTGTTGCCAGAACATCACTCAAAGCAAACTGGTGGCCTTGAAAATGTGATGATGGTGCCATCAAGCCAAAGGAAGGGGTGAGGGATCAAAAAAAACTGAGAAGGGGGGAACGAAAGCCAGCAGCCCATCTATCCCTATGTTCCCCAATATTTTTCACCCAGAGACTCTTCACCCAGAAACCCTTCTTGCACATACTTTTCACCCATATACTTTTCACCCAGAGACTCTTCACCCAGAAACTCTTCT
>Ga0126342_10016437_pt1 | contig 12890 bp, 11 predicted proteins | sample Cyp1metagenome_FD_92528 | JGI IMG/M metagenome (GOLD analysis project Ga0126342, IMG submission 92528) | Coral microbial communities from Lord Howe Island, Old Settlement Bay, Australia - Cyphastrea 1 metagenome | ecosystem: Host-associated > Invertebrates > Cnidaria > Coral ... | reverse complement strand
TATGGCCCCAACATAGCCTCCAAGAGCCTAACATGGATCAACGTACGCCCAACATAGGCTCCATATACGCCCAACATGGTCCCGACATGATCGTTCCTTTGGGCCGGAAAAAGGCTTAAAAGGAACACGCCGTTCTTGTCTTAACATAAGCTCAACATGGCTCGAATATGGCCCCAACATAGCCTCCAAGAGCCTAACATGGATCAACGTACGCCCAACATAGGCTCCATATACGCCCAACATGGTCCCGACATGATCGTTCCTTTTGGCCCAGGTAAAGGCTTAAAAGGAACACGCCGTTCTTGGCTTAAAAGAAGCTCAACATGGCTCGAATATCTAACATGGATCAACATAGGCCAAGCATAGGCTCCATATACGCAGGTGGCACCGAGCCTCCCAGGTGGCACGGCCACGTGCAGCATGGCAACGGGGGTAGCCACAACGAAACAAGGCGTGCTAGCGCGGCTGACTACTGTCACTATGCGTGCAACGAGTAAGTCAGAAAATACCTCAGAAGCATTTCTCAGTCTATAGCAAGCAATCTGTCTACCATCCTATCTATCTCTCACTCTATCCACCGGTCCATGCCTCCATCTCACATCAAGCGGGGTAGCTGTCATCCGCTTGTAGCCAAATAGAGATGACAAAGCTTCCATGACCTGTAGCCCTCTAGCTATCTATCTAGCAACCTATCTGTCCAGCCTTCCGTCAAGCCATCCATGCATCAACCTAACTTTCACTCTCTCTTTCTGTCTCTCTCTCTCCCTCTTTCTCCATGCCCCCATCTCTGCATCTACGTAGCTATGTGCAATCTATCCGTCCATCCATCCACCCATGTCTTCCAGGCAGCCAAGCCGTCGCGACCGTTCTATCTATCTATCGATCTATCTATCTGGCTAGCTATCTCTCCATACCTCTCTATCTAGCTGTCATCCAGCTATCGATAAATGTTTATGTCTCGGTCTAATCTCCATCCATCTATTTTCTGCCTTTCTATTGATCTATTTGTGTACTTATTTAGCCCTAGTAATATTAAACCCCAATTAACCCCAATATCACGGACCAGGCCGTCTGCGACCTGGTACATTACCCTGCAAAACACTCCCCCGGGACACCCTGAACACCAACTGAGGCTGGAAAAACTAGCCAGCTTGTCTGGCTTGGTTGCAATTGAAGACTCAAGCGATCTAAAACTGATATGCCAATCACACAGCTGTACTCCCCACACGATGCATTCCGCGCTTGAGGATTTTCTTGGTTTGCTGCCACACATCTTCACACATCACTGTCTCCACTCATTTGAACACAGCAAACGTCTGTGAGAATCTTCCACGGCCTCTGCTAGGCTTGCCTCAGGCAATATTGGCAGAGAAGTATCACAGCTCAAGGACCATCAAGAATCGGAAAAGATGAGAAAAGAGAGATTAGTTGCGACACTGTGTCAAAGGAAGAAAGCAACATTTTGCAACGGACACTACAGACTCATGAACACCGCAAGATACCAAGACTTCTTTGCTTGTACCAAGAACTTGGTTGCCACAAGTTTGAGGTGCAAGTTCTCGTTTCATACGCGGATCTCAGGCTGCAGACATGTCTGTTGAAATCGTCAAACCATTCACATGTGTTTCTAGCGCATTGGTCTTCATCTGGTGGCACTGAACAAGATGTAATCAAGTCAAAGAACCCGTGAACAAGGCATGATGCCGGCATCAAAGATGCGCGAAGCCGCCACTGAAGCTCTTCTGCACCTTGGAGGATTTCGCCACTCACTTTGGACACGGTGATGATCATATCCTTAAACATCATTAAATGGTAAACGGTAAATGTAAGAAATTGCCAAAAAAAATGCTGTGCTTGGTCCCCAAGCTATTGAAAACACAGCTGCTCCAATCCAAGGCCCATGCGGAGGCAATGCATCCATTCAGCCACCAACATGGCTTCCGCGCTGCCGCTGAGTTGTTGGAATAAGCCAAGGTAACCTGTCAGATATGTCTGTTGAGTAGCTGAAACATGAAACAACTATATAGCTGAAATCAAGTGATGTCACATCTTTCACACTGTGGCCTCCAGATCGATAGACGTCCCATCTTATCACTGTCATCAGGTGACTCATTGTTGCGCCGGCGGTGACTAGCAGGGCATCAAAAGAAAACGCAACCAAAACTGACATGCTTGGCTTTCTCATGAGTTCATGCTTCTTTCTGTCACCCGTGTACGGTTTGTCACAAGCAGCTTAAGATGAGCTGCCGCTCAACTTTGATGATGTGATAGCAATTGATAGCACTTGTTGCCAACCATGTTTGTGGATGATGGTGTGGGCCCAGCGCCTCTGAATCGCACTATCAGCCACATTTGCAGACCGCAAAGCTCAAAGCTACATCGCATTTTCATCTTGGCCATCAAACATATCAAACATACAAACAGTAGCAAAGTATCAACACCAAGCGTGTGACTTGCAGAGCTGAATGTCGCTGCAGAACTGGGTCAATGAAGACACGCCCAACCATCCCAAACATTTTCTCACGCAGCAATACTCTCAAACGCACACGTCACACGCATGTACCACATGTGTGGACATTTCTTGCTGGCCCTTATGAAATAATCAAACCAAAAAAGTCTGCGTTTTTCAGGCCGCGTGCAACTTCTGGCAATCTCTCAAGAAAAGGCCAGCTGCGACTGCTATCTGTAAATTTCCTGGCACATGTACTACAAGTGCCTGGCATGACTGCCTCGCCTCAGCATATCAGTAGTTTTCCCAACAGTCGTGCCGCTGCCAAGGACAAGACTACCAAACCGCACTTCCGTACATTCCGGTTCTGTACTGTTGCCGTGTTCTCACGCTTGGCCTTGGTCAAGAGTTGGGACACGAGATCAAGAGTTGCTTCGTTGTTGCGAGCACTTCCAGAACCTTTCTTCTTGTAGCTGGTGATGGGGAACACATGCTCCGTCAAAGCCGCTTTTCCGATCTCTTCCACTGCTTTCTGCAATTCTTTCGCAGGATCTTCTTTCTGACAATCCTTCAAGAAAACATCGCAGTGAGTACAGGCAACGACATAAGGGAAGGCCACTTTACCACTTGAGGCGTTCTTGAAGGCCCGGGCCATCTTCTCCAAGTACTTCTGCATCTCATCTGGTTGGTCGCGCCAATGAACGAGCGACATGACCACTATCGCTCCATGGGGCGGCTTGCTGAACCAGCTGAGCTCGTGTTGTGGGAGATCTCTTCGGCGAGTCCCATCCTGAAAGTGAGATGAAATCACCGTCTGGAGTTTTCCAACAGCATCGTCACTCATATTGGCAAAGGCCGGAGTGTCAATGAACGCGACATCTTTGCCATTCAGCGGCACGGTGAGGCTCTTCGTTTCTACTGTCTTTTCTTCTGCTCCAGCTGATGCCACATCCATCTGGTCATTGAGACTCAAATCACAGTTGAAGCAGCGATACAAATGGTTGGCAAAAGAGGACTTGCCATGATTCTGACCTCCCAACAGTAGAAATCTCAGTTTGCCTCTGACAGCAACGAAACCTTCAAGTTCACTCTTCAACTTAGGCATCTTTTCCTTCAGGTCTTTCTCTGTGTCTTCGGCAGACAATTCACCGTCCCAACACACCTGCTTCACAAGCGCGTCGCTCAACAAGTCGTTGGACTTGGTCCTCACTCCAACCTTCACGACCCAAGGGGAGTCCTTTGAAAGGTTTTCCGGGTGCAACACATGTGCTGCAAGACCTTTCACTTCCATGACAGTCGAGTGATCAGCGTGAATCATGGGCCCACCAAATTCAAAGTGGTAAATCTCCAACTGATAGGAGTCATTGCATCCTCCATGTGATCCTTCCCAACGAATCTCCAAGCTTTTGTCACTGCGGACCCTCACATCAAGATCCAAGGGTTTGTTCGGTGGAGTCATTTCTTTTGAAATCATGGCCATGTCAAATTGCAAAATCGCGGTTTGCTTGAGCCAAATATCTCGACCACGTGTATTTGTTTTCATAGTCTTCACCTCCAACTGCTGACACCTGCTTTGGTTATTTTGTTCTGAAACAACTCAAGAAGTAAGACGACCCACAAGCATCAGTGAAGCACGATAGAAAATGTTAGAGAGCATAGATTTGTTTTTAATTGTTCTGGTCGAAATTTGCCTGGCCTTCACAGCCTTTTTCCAATATTTTTCCAACCACGCAAGATCTTCCAACTATTCAAACTTGGTGACACCTGATGTCAACACAGACAAAGCTGCTGGTCAGCTGCAAGGAATGCCAGAGAACATGTGCAGTGTAGACAAATTTTTGACTCTGTGCATGGAGCTTTTTGATCAAAGTCGATTTGCATTTTGCAAGGCTCAAGGCCTTGACAAGTAGCAAACAGTTTTTACTAGATGCTTGTGCTACAGGCTCACATGCACTTCACTTTGCACTGCAAACCTGCCAGCCAAAGCGATTCAATTAAAATTAGTACTCCATCACACATCAGGCTTCGAGGATACTGAATGCTCAAGGAAAGCATACATCCCAAGCGTACATGGTCCATCCTGGGCATACTCTGGTCGATTTGGGCCATGCCTTTAAAAACTTTTTCAGAACCTGAAGTCTGTCGACTTAAGCCAAACCTTCGTTCGCGTATTTTTCGACCAATTTTTATACCGGCCAGGAATCCTCACTTCCTCGATGGGTTCTGAGGATGCAGCCAAGGGTGGCAAGACCTGAGCGAGTGAGCAGGGAATGACCACCAAGGCGGGTGTGAGTCACAAGAATGACATATTCCAGCGAACTTGATGTCGATGGCCACATCTGCAGCACCCACAGGTCTGCGATGGATGACGTGTGGAACCAACGGGGTCCCGGGCTTCATGGCTGCATAGCAGGAACTTGCACTGCCAAGATGTCTTGAAGATCTCACCACCAAGGCTGGGGAAGACTTCAAAGCGCCCTGCATGGCGAGGCAGAGCAAGGAGATCAAAGTGGTCCAAGACCGTGCTCGAACCATGTAATCTGACACCTTTTTGAGCCTGCATGTCGAAAAAAAAACAACTGGGTTCGAGCACTGAGCATGTACTCATGTCATCACATGTCAAGTTTATCTATGGCCTCAAATAAGTCGCACCGATTTGCATTCCTTTCGCCAAATCTGTGAAATCGCAGGAGGACATCCAACTCAGGTCTGTTGCAATGGCAACTGATTCTTTTCCGCTTGCTAGTCATTGTGCGAACTTCGAGGCCTGAATTGCTGGCACTTGCTTCGTTATTTGCCCATCTCACCGATGGGTTTGGGAAAACCCAAAAGCACCAATGTTCTGCTAGCACTCTCCATCGTGCGTCCTGGAGGCCAAATCGCCGGTCCTGCGATCTGGGACTATGCTGGACTTGAGTAAACTAGAAATGATTGGAACATATTGAAAGATATTGAAACATGAACCAAATTGAACCAAAAACAATCCATGACCCTTGAGTATCTGAGGTAGCAAATACGTGATCAAGAGACCAGCGAGCCAGATTTCATTAAACAGAAACTGACGCTCCTGCTTGAATCACATCGAACAACTTCTGGAAGACAGTGGCACGAAAAGCCTCCAAGGCAAACCCTCAAAAACGTGGTTCCGTCATTCAATTAGAAACAAAACATAAAGAGGGTGTTTTTTTCCCCTGTGCTGGGCTTCGTTGCATTTACTGTCTGCTGTTGCTCCATGTCTTTTTGCCAGGCATTCATCCGTGGCAAGCCAGCCTTCATCTGGCAAAGATGAGCCACTGCCCCTTGACACGAGATATAGACCGCAGCAACAAAGTTGGCGACAAATGATCAGCATTACTCCGACTATGCCCATCAAATAATCACGTGGCATCTAAACCTCTAAGCCTCTAAGCTGTCTGTCATGTTGTGAGGATTGCATGTGGTGAAGCCAATAATGAACCTTCCCCAGTTGTCCCATTTTACCTTTTATGGGTGCATCTATTTGAAACCATCATGCACCACATTTTCATCCAGGGTTCCGAAAAGAGAAAAAGGAGTCTCTATTTCTCCGAAGTTGCCTGCAGTGAGGCAGCTGCACAACCACATGCCTTGACACTGAGTCAAAGCATACCATACTGGCTGTAAAATTCTGTACATATCGACCACCAATTCAACCACCAGCCACATCTAAGTTGAAAACTGCAGCTCGGCTTCGGCGCAAGCGCTGTGGTTGGGATCCATATCCTTCCACCTTGCAGGCAAGTGCTTACCTTCAGTACCAATCTGAGGTTTTTTCCGGTTTGTCACACCAAAACAAGCCTGCTGCTACCAACAAGAAATGATGAGTTTGCCATTGATGGGTATTGAAGCCTGATCGCATCTAGAATTTCGCCACTGACAAAATGCTGGATAAACACAAACACAAAATGTGCAGTCCACTTCGATAGAACTTATCTCCGCCACGTGCCTACATCCAAATGAGCACTGACTGACCAACAACAGCCTTAGCCTTAGTACTTGCATTCATGCCAATGCTGATGCACAATGACTCTCCAAATACTGTGATGCACCACTGAAACGCAATTGCTGGTGTCTCGTAGGCATTGCACAATAAGCACCTTCTCGGGCCAAGGAAGCTATGGCACTACCTGTCACAAGACTGGGAGAGGTTCCGTGCTAAGTCGTCTTTGCGGTCAACTCTTATATACCTTTTCACGTCGTCCAGCTAGCATGGTATGCAATGATCAGTGATCCCAAACGCTGTTCCAACTCAAAGCTTCCGAGTAGCGCAGCACATGAAAGAGATGATATTACCCAAAGGAGATGAGCCCAGATGCACTTCCACGGATTGTCATCATGCCTGCTCCAAAAATCCACAAAGCATCCCAGTCTTTGTTTTGGACAACTGTGTGAGAATCTTTTCCCGTGTCCTTCCCGACCGCTTCTCTTGACAGGGAGTCGTGGATTCCGAGCCTGGCACTCAGTGCCGGAATCAGGGAACTCGTCGGTCTGTCCTTGGAAAAGCGGGACTGAATCGGTCCTGAATCGCTACAGCATGACTTCATCATGTCGGCTGTGCCCAAGCGTCTACAACTGTTTTCTGTGGTCGAGGATCGGAACCACCTGCAAGGTGGCACTTGGAGCTTGCAGGTTTCTGTAGAAAATCATCGTCTACCAAGGCAATTTACAAATGAAACCTTGCATCACTGAAAGTTTGGCCTCATCACTGCTCAGTAAGCAAGTCATGGGAAAGGGAAGTTACAACTCAGATCGGAAGCGACCTTTCCAAGTCACAACGCAATATTTAGCTGCACATGCTGCATTGTGAAAATGAGTGTCAACAGTCAAGCATGTTGGTGGAGTGCCTGGTGAAAATCTGAGCGGTGCATCGAAACCAGAAAAATACACCTAGGAGTTGTCTGGGACAGGCAGCTGCAAAAACACCTGGACATGTCATGAAAATTCACCAACAAAGCTGCCGATACTGCAAGTCAACACATGTGCAACCAGCAACAATGGCGACTTGTTTGAATGTTTGACTTGCTCCAAGGCAGCAACCAAAAGTGTCATGTGCCTCAAAGCACCAAGTTGAAGGAGGTGAGAACCCGAGTCAGCACCAGGAGACTCTTCGGCATCCACAGCATTCACAGTTTGGTTCGTTGGTCAGATCTTGATCAATTGCACCGGTTTCCCTGCTTTTTAGGTGGTTTGGTGTTTCGTGAGGCCGCCGGAAGGCCAAAAAAACCAAGGTAAAAGCTGTTGTTTGAGCATCGAAACCAGAAAACGATTGAAATCCGTGGAAGAAATCAAAAATATGTTTCGGCCTCCCAGTCCAAAATTGAATGTCATTTGCCATCGATTGATCATTTCATCTATCTCCTTACCTACCTACCTACTTAGGTTTGTCCATCCATTTCTGCCGCCAGTTCTGAGGCAGTTACCGGCCATCCGCTCAGATTGCTTGCAGCCATGGTTTCAGCGGGGTGAAGCATAGCCCCATATTTTGATTGAAAAATCGAGCAGAAACCCCGATTAGTGGAGATATTATATGTGTATCTATGTACAGTATATACATACTGTATAATACTGCACACTGTATTGTGTAAATTACATGTATGTGATCTACATACATATGTTGATGACAGCTATGTATGTTTTGTTACAAATGTTCCTTTTTTGTGAATCGGTCGCGCGGTGCCTGCGGTGTTTTGTCTTACCTGCCAAAAGGAAGTTATCCAAATGTCACCCAGCAATGTAGGTGTGGCTTGCTGTCATCACCCGGAAAAAATTGGCCAGCGGCCAAAATTAGCAGTAGGGTCTAGGGTTTTCCTCACCAAATACCTTGCGCATGAGGCGAACAACTTATAATGATGAGGATTTGAAGGAGACACAATGGCTGCCACCATCTTTGAGACTAGCGTTTACGACGTTTACCCAAAGGAAAAGGAAATCCCATTTTGCACCCAAAACATGCGAGATCTAATATGGCCAATTTTAGATACCTTGTTTTAACAAAAAAAATGCAATAGATGGTTCCACTTATGGAAAAAAACAGCCTCCTCAATCATTTGCCTCAAATATTAGGCTTGCCCAGCGGAACCTTTGGCACATGTTTGTTTTTTGCTGGCCTCTAAACCGTCACCCACTGCCCAGAAGTAACGTGGGATTGAACAAACCCACCAACCAAAATTGGGTATCGGTGTACAATCAACCCAGCTTTGCAACCCAACAGCAAGTTCCAGGATTACAAGGCTGCAATGTCATCAGGCAAGGTTCTAAGGTTTTGCAGGGTTCCAAGATTCCGCAATTGCAGGTTTCCAGGATTGCAAGGTTGCAGATTACGAGTTCCATGATTCAACAACAAAATGACCAGCGCAATGCAAAGCAAACGCAAAACACAATAGACTTGCTTAAGTCTATTTAAAATGTGAGCAGTATGATCCACAGAAAAGCGTCAACTCTACAGTTTCACAAGGTGCAAGGTTCAAAGCAAACTCTAAGGTTGCAAGAGGCCAAGTTTGGGGTTCCACCATTCCATGACCCTAAAGGCCACATACTTCCAACACTCCAAGTTTCCTGGTTCCAAAATTCCATGGACGAAGGGATCCATATTGTGAGAGTCCCAAAACCCAAAACCCCAGGCAAAGCCTGAGGGTCCCCAGTGCAGGTTTCAGACTTGCAAAAAGTCGAAAGTTCCAGGGTTCTGGAGATCCAGGGTTGCAGGATTCTAAGGTTGCACGGTTCCAAGGTTCAAAGGTTACAAGGCTCCAGGAATCCAACGTTGCAGGTTTCCATGGTTTCAAAGCTCCAAGATTTCAGAGTTCCGGGCTTTGCTGGAGACCTTGCAGAAATTCCTTTCCGGAAGTTTTCCAGTAACCTTTCCGGGCGCCTCAACAAAATTTGCGGATTTAGTTTGAGTTTTGTTGTATTAGTTTGCATTTTTCTCTGCTTGATGTGCAGAGTTGCTTCATGTGTCATTAAATCCTCGAACCATGGAACCCTGAAAAACCTGGAGCGAACCCTGAAAGCTTAAAAACTTGGAAATTTTGAATAATTTTAGAACCTTGGAAACCTGCATCCTTGGGATCCGGGTGCAAGCTTGGAACTTTGCCCCTTGACCTTGCAACCTTGGAACCCTGGAGAGCAAGGTTCATGCCAGGGTTCCAGCTAAGGTTTCTTCAAAGGTTCAAGCAAGGATGCCAGCATCACAGTTTCAGCAAGGCATCCTTGTCTTCGATTGCCTGCCCCCAAAAAAACACTCCCAACAATTCCGAAGTTGTCCTCATTTAGATTCCACCAAGGTTGCAAAACAGTTCCAGCAAATTTCAAACCAGACTTCCAACCTCACAAACCGGCACATTAAGCAAAGCAAAAAAGAATGTAAAAAGAAAAACGAAATCGAAAAAATGGGTAAAACAGCCTGTTAGCAAAATATTCTAGCCAGAGGTTCCAGCAACAAGGTTCCAGCGAAATTCCAGCAAGGTTTCACCACGTTCCAGCAAGGGCTCACATGGTTCCAGCTGAGTTCCAGCAATGTGCCAATGATTTTCCAGCAAGGTTCCAGGTTTCACCAAGGTTGCAGGAAGGTTCCAGGACTGTTCTAGCAAGGTCAGCAAGGCTTGACCAGTTTCCACCATTCCAGCAGTCTGCCAGCAATGTTCCAGCAATATTCCAACCACAGTCTAGCAAGGTTCCAGTAGCGTTCCGTTTTCCAGGGCATGCATTTTGCTGGCACCACTCCCCGCCTCAGAGATTGAAACCCAAGAGGATCGCTGTTAGGAAGTTGCAGCAAGATTCTCAGGAAGGTTACGGCATGTTCCAGCAAGGTTGTAGGAAGGTTCCAGCAAGGTTCCAGCAAGATTCCAGGAAACTTGCAAGCAAGGTTCCAGCAAGGTTCCAGGAAGGTTCCAGCATGCAAGGTTCCAGGAAGGTTCCAGCAAGGTTCCAGCAAAGTTCCAGCAAGGTTCCAGGAAGGTTCAAGCAAGGTTCCATCAAGGTCCCAGCAAGGTTGCCTTGAACTCGTGTAAACACGTTTATCGCAGTCCATTGTTATTAAACGTGTTGGATGTATCAGTATATTTCTTAATACAATACAATAACAGCAGCGTTGTCAAAAGTGTTTTAGAGATGTATCAATATATATCATGATACAATACAATAACAGCAGTTCATGAGTGATTATATGCGAAATGACACCTAAATTGACCGGTGTTACGAGAGGGCACCCGTATTTACATTTTCTTTTTCATGAAACAGACGCCAAAACTAGCATATACATGGTCGATGTCCGTTCTATCGTGCTCGTCACATACCAATAATGCCGCGCAAGGCGGTGGCAGAAGTCCCAAAGATAGGACACTATAGGAGAGGTGAGTTGTTTTGATGCATGGATGGCAGAGCGAATCCACTGATGGACCGAAAGGTGGTGGAATGGTGTTTTGTGGAGTGGTTGCAATGGTTGCAGACACAACTGCTGGATGTAGTGTGGCGTAGCGCAGCTGTAGATGTAGTTGTAGTGTAGTGGAGTTGTAGTTGTGTGTAACGTAATCAGTGTAGTGTAGTTGCAGTTGTAGTTGTGGTGCCATGCAATGAGTGTAGTGTAATGTGACGTAGTGTAGTGTGCTGTAGTGTTATCTATTGTAGTGTAGTCTGGCGTAATGTAGTTGTAATTGTAGCTGTAGTTGTAGTTGTAGTTAGTGTAGTGTGGCGTAGTGTAGTGCAGTGTAAATAGTGTAGTGTAGTGTAGTGTAGTGTAGTCTAATGTAGTGTAGCGTAATGCAGTGTAGTGTAATTAGTGTAGTGTAGCGTAACGTAGTTGTAGTTGCAGCTGTAGTTGCAGTTGTAGTTGGAGTTGTGGTTGTAGTTAGTGTAGCGTAGTGTGGTGTAATTAGTGTGGTCGGTGTAGTGTAATTAATGTGGTCGGTGTATTGTAATTAGTGTACTGTAGCGTAGTATTTTTTGCCATTGTAGTTGTAGTGGTAGTGTAGTGTGGTTGTAGTTGCAGTTGTAGTTGTCTATCTATCTACCTATCTGTCTATCTATCTATCTATCTATCTGCCTGCCTGTCTCTCTATCTATCTATCTATCTATCTATCTATCTGTCTGTCTGCAGGTTTGAAAACAAAGCTATTCTGCGAGACCTCCTCAAGTTTTGAACAAGGCAACGTCAAAAACGAAGGAAATCTGCGAGACTTCCTCAATTTTCGAAGTTGGCAAGATCAAAAACAAAGCAATTCTGCGAGACTTCCTGCAAAAATGGAATGTTGAGTGCAGAGCTGAAGGCCTCATACCAATGCGTTTTGCGTTTTGTCCACTCCTCCTGTTTAAAGTACTGCAAAAAAGTGATGCCAGGTCATACGAAGTGCTGCACCTGTCATGCAAAATCGTCTTAGCAAACCTGGAGATCTGATGCTCCAAAATGTAACCCTCTCAGGAAATCAGCGCCCTGACCTCCTAACATCTCTGATGAACATGTCTCTTGTGCTGCGCCTGCCACGTGACATGCATCTTTCCAGGTCCTCTTCAAATGTCCCACGCCTGCCGGAAATGCTGCAAAACCCTCACGTTTTGCCCACATTTGGCAAGATGCAGAATCCCTTGCGCCTGCCACGCAAGACCACATCTGAACCTTCAAGTGTCGTCCGAGCATGTGGTGTTTGTAACGTTTTGACTTGGAAATGTGCTTCGCGCCACAACGGCCTGCCCTTTTTCGAGATGTCAACTTCCAAAAGTGCTCCGAACCTGGTGTGTTTCGCACATTTTGACTTCGAAATGTGCTTCGCGCCACAACGGCATGCACTTTTTCGACATATCAACTTCAAAAAGTGTTCCGAGACCATCAGTGTTTAACGCTTTTCATTGAAATCTCCAAAGTCTGGCACACTCTCTAGGGCATCTTGGAATTAAAATTCGCCTCAATCGCGTCATTGTGACCAAAGCCAAAATGCACTTAGGAATATGGATTTCACGTGGCTAAAAACTTGCACCGCCAGAAAATACACCTTCTTCCGTGCGCATTTTTGGTCTCCAGGCACGGCATATTTAAAACGCACCTGTCCCCATGTGTATTTTTGTGTGTATTTTTTGCATATGTTTGGTGCATTTGCAATGCGATTTTTGCTAAAAAGTGTTCTTTTTAACGCGTTTGGCACCTGTGTCTCGCCCAGGCGTATTTTTTTTACGCCTTGGGCACCTGCGTCTTGTGCAGGTGTATTTATTTTACGCGTGTGTGGAGACGGCTCTGCTGGAACTTCCTGTGGAGTCACGACAACATTCGATCTTGCTAACGGCACTGCTGGCGCCAAACGCAACTCACCAGTCTTCTTCTTCTTCACACTGCTGGACTCTGGCAAGACAAGTTTGGGCTGTGATGGTGCCGGCAAACTCTGACCTTTCAACTTTCGCAACTCTTCAGGAGGTAGCTGACTCATGTCAGCTGGTGCAG
>Ga0126342_10016436_pt1 | contig 12891 bp, 15 predicted proteins | sample Cyp1metagenome_FD_92528 | JGI IMG/M metagenome (GOLD analysis project Ga0126342, IMG submission 92528) | Coral microbial communities from Lord Howe Island, Old Settlement Bay, Australia - Cyphastrea 1 metagenome | ecosystem: Host-associated > Invertebrates > Cnidaria > Coral ... | reverse complement strand
TCGAATCGTTCCGAATCGAATCGGAATCGAATCGCGCTAGGCGGAATCGAAAACCAATTCTCTCGAAGTCAATTCCTTCTATAAAAAATCGAATCGAAATCGCCAAAAACGAACCGGGACCACTTTGGGCTGATCTGCAATTCATCCACAAACACAGGTTTACCCTCTGGTAATTTAATATAGCTATTGAAAATGACCATTTATAGTGGATTTTCCCATTTAAAATGGTGATTTTCCATAGTTATGTTAGTTTACCAGAGGGTAATTAATTTACCCTTTGGTAATCAAACAAAGGACCAAAACTTCAATTGCCACGTTTGATTAACGGAAGGTAAGCATACAAAAATTTGGATATCCCTGAAGCCATGATTTGCTCCGGCTGGGAACAACTGCCACTGCCAAGGGCATTCCCCACTTTGAGACAAACCCAAATGAGAATGGTCATTAAACCATGATATACCATCTGGTTATTTAACATAGCCATGGAAAATCACCATTTTTAATAGGTAAACCCAGGTAAACAATCTTTAAATGGGCCATTTTCCATGGCTATGTTAAATAACCAGATGGTACCATGATAAATAGGTCCATTGGATTGTTGAATGTTCCCCCTTCTACCGATCTGCTGATTGGTTGGGACACGTCGGACACGCCGCAGCAAAAAAACGATCGTGGATTGGGGCCAAAGCATCCTACAGTAAGGGCAACACATTTTGAAGCCAACAACATCCAACAACCAACCATGTTCCCAGTTTGTCTTCACCAAAGTTGTCAATGGATATCAAGTACTTCGGCCATCTTCGGCCCCCCCCAAAATGGCCCCAAAAAATGCTCTTTTCATCCACAAAAGTTGCTCTTTAGCTCGCTGATTCCACCACAACCATCTGCGCTAAGCTGCCAGGGTGTGCCGCTGGAGGCAGTGACCCGGTCCAACTTGGCCTCCAGGGCTCTCACGCGAAGCTCCAGAAGGTCTACACCAGAGATAAAACTGGACCTGGAGCTACCTCAGTTTTTGGCATCCAAAGTCATCCAGTCATCCCGGGGTCATTGGCTTTGCCTGAAAATTTGGGGACAAAAACCTGTTCCATCCATCATGATTTGCCTTAGTAAAAGTGTCATGTTTTATTTCCGGTATACCCCATGTTCAAACAAACCCCCTGGTGGTGGAGGTTTGTGAAACATATGGTTGAATGGTGCTAGAATTGGGAAGTATGATCTACTGGACCGATGAGCACAATGTGGATCTTCATCAACTGTAACTGTAAACCATGGCAAACTGGTAGCTTAACTTCCAAACAAGATCTAACCTTGCAGGCTTTGCCAACAAGTGAGCCGCGATCCAACATCTCAACACCCCGAACGCACAGATTTGTCTCATAAATCCCTCAAAAAGCACGGACAAACATCCCCTTTCTTATATTTGTTATCCTACATGCATTGTAATCGCATCCGCCTTTAAAAACAACCTTTCGACCCCAAATCATGAATAGATTCACTACTAAAGCAGGGTGAGGCCCCTCAGTTCTAACGACCCTGGTGACAGGGAAATATGATAAAACCACTTAGCTAACGAACTCGTCACCCCAATGAGTGAAATGTTGGCAACATTGTATACATGAGTTATAAATAGCTATAAACATTTGTAAATATAAATGTGAGTTACAGTCCAACCTCTCGTGAAATACTTACCCTTTGTATCGTGGACACTGTCATCCCCACCTTGGTCGACGGCCGTCCGAAGTTGCAACTTCGATTGGAGCAACATCACCTTCGGGGAGTCACTCGGGGCCACAACAAGGCGAGGTCCCATATAGATAGCTTCGTTGACGCAAATAAGTTGGTTCAAGTAGCTTTCTGGGAGGATGCATATGACATTCTACAACTATAGTTACCCTCTGGTAAACTAAAATAACTATGGAAAATCACCATTTTTCATAGGAAAATCCACTATAAATGGCCATTTTCAATAGCTATGTTAGTTTACCAGAGGGTAATTGGTTGAATCAGCTTGTAACTTGGAGGCCAAAAACCTCAGAGATATCTCTGTGAACTCGTGGGGGGGCGATCTGGTTTTCTCGTTGGTGGCGACTGAGTTAGAAGTCGAGTCGTCTATCAGTCCTCAGGTGTTACCCTCTGGTAAACTAACATAGCTAATGAAAATGGTCATTTACAGTGGATTTTCCCATGAAAAATGGTGATTTTCCATAGTTATGTTAGTTTACCAGAGGGTACTACGGTTATATATATCATGGTTTGTAACTATGGAATGAATGGACTAGGGAACCTGAATAGATTGCCGTACTTAGGATTGTGTACGAAAAGCTATGAGTCCTGCTTTACAAGTACAACTATTCACCAGAACGCAGAAACAGATCAAAGTCCAACAATGTAGTCCCAAGCGATGAATTTTTACTACTGAATATGACTCTTGCATGCTCTTGCTGGGTTGCATTTCAAATTTAGGAGTGCACGTGATATCATGTGATGCGGCATGCCTAGCAACAAACCGTGCCTAGTATACCCAAGGTCGTCATTTGGGATATTTGTATTTGTCTTGGAATGTATTGGAACAACATATTCTGGCATTTGATTTTTATTTAGCACGTCACTTTATGATACGCCATGCGAAATGAAGCATTTAATCAACAACTGTAAATGGGTATTTGAGGGTAAGTCTGGGTAAGTTTAGTACCTTTGTCTGGTTCATTTTCTGGATAAATGCTAGTAAATCTGCCATACTTACTATTCATGGAGCATTTGGGGTCTATGTGGCATAGTAGAGGTTTAAACATCATTAACGAATCATGTTTGCTACCTCCGCTCAATATCATGATATACGAGTACGTATAATATATATATATAATATCATATATATATATATATCTACCCTCTGGTAAACTAGCATAACTATTGAAAATCACCACTTGTTATAGGTAAATGAACGAACTAACTGGGCCATCACCATATGTCACCAATTTCCTGCACCTTCATGGCATCCAGCTCCAGTTCCTCATCGTAGCTCGCGACGGTCGCGGCAGCGGCCGCAACGGCCGCCGCAAAGAGGGTTCCGTACCTGGCGACGAAGCGACGCAGTTGCGATGACCTGTGAACCCGGCTCAAAATAAGTGTTTTATTGATTTATCACCAAGATAATGGCTGTTAGTTACCAGTATTTATGTGATATTAATCTGTATATATATATATTGATTTAAAATACTGGCAATATTTGTTGTGCCTTTTTCTTGTTGTTTTTGGTGTTTTACGTTAAGGATATTGAATAGTATTGATATGGTGTTGTGATTTGTCGGAAAACGGTGTCAACAACATATATTGCCATTCTCGTCCCAGCCATGAGACTGGGGAAATGCCTTTAAAAAAATCAGAAAAAAAACATCTAGGAACCGTGGAAATCAACTTTCTGGGAATCTGGCATAGCCTGGCCAGCTTAGATTACCAAAGAGCAAGTCAGATGGGGTCATCGATTTCTTTACTAACCACAGATCGTTGAAACCCATGGCCAAACACAAAAAGGAAGACCACTGGCATTTGGGGTCTTGGGTCAATTTGAATGCTTGAGTCAGCATCTGATCGGGCTGAATTATGCACCAACCTGCAAATATCATACTACAGGCATTTGGGATTGATTACCCCTTGCTAACCATCATTTTAGTGACGTTACGACGGGAGGTCATGATCAAATTCGGATCTGATGTAGCAGGAAACATGTTCAAACTGTTGAAATCCCAAACGTCAATCCTCCATCCATCATCAATTTTGTGTAGGAAGGCCACCCCCCCCAAAAAAAATGAAAACACCAGTTGCAACACAAGTTTAAATGTTCCACTTCAGAGAAACACCATGTTGCTTTGGTCCTCAAACATTGTACCGAACAAATCGTTGGTGGTTAAATCAGCAAAAGAAATGAGTCATTGGGAATCATCATGCCATTACCAAGTATGGAAAACACTTTTTTGGTCCTATCAAGACCTATTGGTCAAGATTAAATTGTTTGCAAAGTATACACTGTATAATCTATATATATACATGTGGCTGCTTAAATATGCCTTAACCCCCCATGTTCATTTGGTCAATATATGTTTCTGCTTGCATACCAAACATATACGGATTAAATGACCATCTTTGCATCGATTCTTCCTGGGTGAACCTCCCTGCCACCAGGCTACCGAAATAAGGTCATGCCACACGAAGACGTTGGAAGACGTGGGGCCCACGGCAGGTTGCCGCGGGCCACCGCCGAAGGGGTGTCGGCTTGAGTCCAAGGTGCAGCATGCAGGGGCTTCCAAACCAGAAACGACAGGGATTTTACAATGGCCATGACATGAACCAGGATTTCAGTACTATGGATATCATGAAAAACACAATGATATGAGGATGCAATTGATGAAATTAAACTAGTTTTGATGGGGATCTGTATTTGATTCATATAATAGGGAGATCATTTAGAGATAGTTTTAAGGGATATAAAAAATCGACCCTGCCATCAGGGGGTTGAACCAGATTTTTTTTTCGTGTAGGCGTTTCGACATGAGACAACAATGCGGAAGCGGCCAATCTTCAAGGAATCATTGGGCTCATTGGTTTTGATGCCATCCAAAACCATGTGTCTGAAAAGGTAGTTATGTGTTGGAAAAATAATTTACAAATGGAGATGTAACATGATGTAAACCCATGTGAGAGTAAATTCATTGTCCCATCCACCTCCCAGAGTCTTCCAGGTACAGTATCAATCTTCAGACCACGTTTGCAAGTTCTCCTGGGTTGATCTTCGTTGCCTATATGAAATCCCCTCGTTCATAGAGGATGCAGCCAATGGGTGTGTCCAAACATTGTGTATATATCCCTTAAAATGGCGATGGTAATGGTCGGAAAATCTATGATAAAGACGCTGGATGCTGGATCTATGGGTACCTTATTTTCAGACAAATCCCATGTCAGAAATGCAGAGCATCACTCGGAAGTGGGTTCGTTCACCCCATAGGATTGGAGAGTTTTAGGTCGGGGGGCAATGTCTAGTGAAAATTCACTGGGTTTAGAAACAAAATAGTGGATGTCTTATATTCATAGACATATTCTAAAAACCTTTTAATATCATATTATATATATATATCCACTGATATCCACGAACGATTCCTGGGGTTTTCACCACCAGTTCCAGCAGCGCAGCTGAGGTCCCCCGACGGCATCCGCCACTCCGTCACCGACCGCGCCCACCACACCTGCCGGTCGGCCTTGAGGTCTGGTGGCTCCCTGAATGCACCAAATAAACATTTATGAATATATGAATATATATATATATATTTATATATATATGGTGCAACGTTGGTCAGCCCCCCCCCACCAATGGGTATGGGTGGACAGTATCGTCTGGTTCTTCTGGACCCCTCCCCCGTGGCCTGTGGGGGTGGTGGGGTGGTGGTGGTTATGTATGTAGGTATGTCTGTTTGTATGTCTGTATGTATGTATGTCTGTATGTCTGTCTGTATGTATGTATGTCTGTATGTCTGTCTGTATGTATGTCTCTATGTATGTATGGATGGAGGGATGGATGGATGCATGGATGCATGGATGCATGAGTCGATGGATGGATGGATGGATGGATGCATGGATGCATGGATGCATGGATGCATGGATGTATGTATGCATGGATGTATGTATGTAAGTATGCATGTATGTCTGTCTGTCTGTCTGTCTGTCTGTCTGTCTGTCTGCGTGTCTGCGTGTCTGGTATGGATGGACAGTCTCCTCTGGTTCTTCTGGTTCCCCCCCCTGTGGCCTGTGGGGGTGGTGGGGTGGTGGTGGCTTTGCTGGTGGGTGTGTATGTATGTATGTATGTAAGTAATGTGATGTAAGGTAATGTAATGTAATGTGATGTAAGGTAATGTAATGTAATGTAATGTAATGTGATGTAATGTAATGAAATGTGATGTAATGTAATGTAACATAATGTAATGTAATGTAATGTAATGTTTTGTATGTATGTATGTATGTATGTATGCATGTATGCATGTATGCACGTATATGTATATATATATATATGTATGTATGTATGTATGTATGTATGTATGTATGGTATGTATGTATGTATGTATATGTATGTATGTAATGTATGTATGTATGTAAGATATGTACATAAGCTATACGTGTCTTGGTTATATCGGATGGTTTTCCATATGCGTGTACGTACACTCACGCTACCATAGAGAAATGCATGTAACATGTAAATAGATATACATACATACATACATACATACATAAATACGTACACACATACATACATACATACATACATACATACATACATACATACATACATTACATACATTACATACATTACATACATTACATACATTACATACATTGCATACGTACATACATACGTACATACATACATGCATGCATGCATACATGCATACATACATACATGCATACATACATGCATACATTACTTACTTACTACATACATTACTTACTTACTACATACATTACTTACTTACTTACTTCCTTTCTTACTTACTTTCTTACTTACTTACCTACTTACTTCCTTACTTACATACATGCATACATTGCACTACATTACATGACATGACATTACATTACATTACATACATACATATATACATACATACATACATGCATACATACATACATTACATACATTACTTACTTATTTACTTACTTTCTTACTTATTTACTTACTTACTTATTTACTTACTTACATACATACATACATACATTACATACATACATTACATACATACATACATACATACATAACATACATACATACATACATACATACATACGTACATACATACATACATGCATGCATACATGCATGCATGCATGCATGCATACAGGCATGCATACATACATGCATGCATGCATACATACATACAGCCATGCATACATGCATACATACATACCACCACCACAGGGGCATCATACCCCCCCATCCCATGGGGGGGTGGGAACACGGGACACGGGACCATATATATATATGGGTGTGTCAGGAAATGGGGCTTTGCTTGCTTAAATTTCGGGATCCCCAATAATAGCTGGGCTAATATATGATTTGATGATTTGGCGCTACCCCCATGGATTGGACACTAAAAGAAGATGATGAACATTGAAAAACAATGGGGTTTTGCGGTACCGTATTTTCAGACAAACCCATAGTAGGATGATTTAGGAAGCAAAAGATTCCCAAAACACTGCTCACTGGGACAATTTTTCTGAAAACACAAAAAGGATATTTATTGTTTTTTGCAGAGATGGGTTTTCTAGTCAAAATGGCAAAGATCTCCTGTCTTCAAGGGTATGGACGCACAGCCAAATTAGCAGTGTCTAAAAGCCTCTGTCATCCCATATATACCTACACTATTCTGGTTGGTGGTTTTAACAATCTTGAAACATGTTCGTCAATGGGAAGGATTATCCCATATATTATGGAAAATAAATAACATGTTTGAAGCCAACAACCAGTATTAGTTGGGGTCCTCACTCCTCATGGAATTCGCAAAAATCCAGCTATAACTGTTATTTATCTCCCCACCATATGGTTATGTGTCAACATTCTGGAAATGGTACCCTAAGTCATAGCTGGTGAATGGATGGTGATTCCCCCAGTCATATGGTAATTTCATAGGTAACTTGACCCATCCTCATCTCCAAAAACTGCATGGTGGGGGCGTGGAGGCATTATCCTCCATTGATAATGTATTTTCCCATGATTTTTCCATGATTTTCCGATGATTTCCCATGATTTTCCCGTGGTTTCCTATAGCCACAGTTCGTTGGCCTTTCCGCTGGAGTTCTTTGGCTGTGCCATCCAGACCCTGAGGCGACGCCCGAAGCAGTGAAACCCAGACCCTAACTCATCTTGAGCGCTCCTGGTTGGTTCAGGGGGTTTGAAATTTGTGGATAGTTATACATTATATTAATGTTTTCAATTAGACGTAATAAATGTTTTAACCATGTTGGGTTCTTCGTGCATCATTACCATTAACCATGGGTTAGGTCGTGATCACCAAAAAAGACCAGTCATCAAACACCAGGGGTTGGGGGTGTTAATCTCTGGTAGTTCACTATAGAATGTGGGTCCTTTTCAGTTTATCGAATCCTGACATGTAACATCATGTAACTGTTCTGTTTGTTGAACCAATTCGTTGTCGGTCTGGTATACTGTTTGCATCTGCTTACTACCATTGATTGAACGTTTACTATCATCTACCGTTGGTTGTTCAGTGTTGGACTCCGAGGTTGAGGAAACCACCATGCACCAACCAAATGCAATCAGTTTTTACAACCGTCTGGAGTAGTCTTGGAGCATGGAAGACAATTCCATCACATGGTTGCAACTATCATTTTCCCATCAACATAGCAAACAATTGAGCCCACTGACTTCTCAAAGTACCGCGATTCGTCATTGATTCATCAGTTTCCAATTGAACTATATTTACAAATGTTGCGTGGTTAATCTGTCTAAATTTTCCATTCCTGGGAAAATCCGTAATCCTCATGAATCTGCCATTTCTGGGCTAATCCATCTATACATAATATATCATATGAAATATACAAATACAAATATATATATATATACAACTATATATATATATATACATATACATATACATAAATATATATATATACATATAAAATAAATATAAACACACATATATCTATCTATCTATCAATCTATCTATCGATCGATTGATCTATCTATCTATCTATCTATCTATTTATCTATCTATCTATCTATCTATCTATCTCCCCATTTTTGATACTTATACCCCCACTCTTGCTGCCGAATCTCCCGTTTTTGCCACATAAATCAATGTTTTTTTATGGCCCCAGACATTGTCCACAGCGTCCACAACGCTGCCGACACCATGGCTCACCAAATCCACGGCGTCCTCACTGTGGAATCGGCGAATGTAAAGATATTTGTATACTTTAAACATGTTCATAACTACTAAGATTTATATATATATATATATGTTTCAAATATATATATATATATATATAATAAATGTGTATATATATATATATATAAATGTGTATACATATATATATATATATATGTGTGTGTGAGAGCGATCGGAAAAACCTTAGGTGAAGAATGCGATTTTTGGTCAAAGTTATCGTCTTTGGGAGTTCGCTATATCGTTTTACACTATATCCTGATTGCATCATCCGCATCCCCTGGCAAACTGCATGCGGAAAGCCTTTTTACACCTCCACTTCAGCGTCTACAGCATCTTTGACTGCCCTGCGCTTTCTTTTGCAGCGCTCCAACTGTATGGTATGCTATGATACCTGCCAATGCAACTGCAAATCACAGTTGCACCATTCTTTCTCAAGCTCAGAAACAAGCTTTGAATTCAGTTTGTTGGAAGAAGCCCGGATGAGCTCTCACAGCGACATGCTCCATGCCTTTCATTCACTCGCCAGCGCCTGGGTAGCAAACCATCGACATGGTCCAATGCCTTTGCCTCGGCTATCTTCATCTAGGATAAAGATTGTCAAACCGGACCTGCAGGTTGTGCCTGAGATGAACTGGGATTGACTAAAGCAATGGGGCGCTGCAAAAGAATATGCATAGAAGCGAAAAGATCGCAATAAGCAAGTGATAATATTCAACGGCAAAGAATCATCTCAAGAATCTTTTCGAATCTGGGCCATCCATCGGCGAAGGACATTTTGTCAAGAAATGCTGATCGTTTCGTTATCGTTTTCGTTATCGTTCAAAAGAGGGCAAAATTTTCGGGAAAATGGCATGAACCAAGGAAAGTTGGAAAGGAGACCTGTTGTCATCGTCGCTGCTTGCATGAAAGCGTGAAAATACAAAACGCTCATCCGGAAGGCTTGAACAATGGCGAGACAAAAAGAGCATCCAAATCCAGCCAGTTACCACCTAACAATACGTGATTAGATACATAATCGTTTGCAAAAATAAGAAAGAAAGAAATTGGCCAGGATCAAGGGTGTCAGCATACTTTTGCACATCTTCCGTTGTGTGAGCTCGGCAGGACATATACCCCACAGCCTACATGTCTAGATGCTTCTAGAACAGGTATCCACCATCATGTCATGTACACAACTCCTTCACATCCCAGCATGCTTTCACACATGAACTGATTCCCATGTTATCGCTTTTGGGAATTCACTATATCGTTTTACATATCAAGATGCAGGCTTTACATGAAAAATCACTCGAATACATACCTCCTACACGGAGAGTTTAGCCTCTTTCTCACACACATCTATCTATCTATCTATCTATCGATCTATCTATCTATCGATCTATCGATCTATCGATCTATCTATCTATCTATCTATCGATCTATCGATCTATCGATCTATCGATCTATCGATCTATCTATCTATCTATTTATCTATCTATCTATCTATCTATCTATACATCTATCTATCTCCGCCGACCCTGGCTGCGAAAGGGGGAGCGCACGCACAAGGGAAGAAGAGCAATAACTGTTGAAAGCTTCCATGGAGCTTTGTGCACTTGCAAAAGGCTGTAAACAGTTGCAAGAAACTGAAAAATGTGTTTTTTGATTTCCCCTTGGTTGGCCGCAAGTTTTGCTAAAAAGGTGGAAAAAGTTTGGAAAAGTTGGTCGTTTCAGTAGGATTTCAGAAGTTTTGCCAAAAAGGCAGAAACAGTTTGGAAAAGGCGGTTGCTTCAGCAGGATTTCAGAAAGGACATTTGGCACTTTACATGTTTCGAGGAGTTTCTAAAAAGTAGTTTAAAAGTGTTGAAATTGCAAGATTTTTGAACCTAAAAGTAGACAACCGAAGACGCAGACAAGCCAATGAAGATTTGGATCATGCAGCTGCTGGCAATCGTACAGAAAATCTGCTTTGGCATTGAGGCCTGTACGCAATACAATGATGATGCCTTCAAGACTTTGAAACTCTCCTGCCACACTAGAGCTTCCGAGCAATAGTGGGCACCTTAGTCAGCTCTCCAGGAGCAGGTTATGGAGCCACACCCTCAAGAATCGGCGGCTCTTGCGGGAACCGAGAAAAAAAACTAATCTGTCACTGTCTGACCAAAACCGGAGCTATACAATATATATCTATATATCTATGTACTATACATGTCCTTGCATGTTTGCATCAGCTCGGAGGACACCTCTTTTCTTCAGTTTGCTTCTTTGTTTTGGAGGACACCTCCTTGTACTGTCGTCTCTCGCTTCCAATGCAAATCTGCGCGCTTAATCTTGATTTTATCGGCTACGTAGCTTGCCCCCTAGTGTCATCCCACTTCAAACGGCGCGAAATTAGGTTGTTAAGCTGTTTTACAAAAAATGCGAAAATAAGCTGTGTTGCAGCAACAACAAAAATAAGAAGAAGACAAAGAAGAAGAACAAGAACAATAACAAGAACAACAAGAAGAACAATCACAAACATGCGACAAAAAGATATGCGGTAAGATGGTTACAAGGTGCGGTATGACAAGAACATCACACTGTGCTCTGCACCTGCGCGCACGCGCAGAGCATGAACAACACCAACGCTCACACTACTATACAAAGCCCTTATGGCATCGCCGGTGTGCGAAGCTCTACAATATATATATATATATATACATCTTCCTAAAGTATAGTATACTAATTATACATATATCTATCGTGCATGGATTTATAAATGCACTTCTAAGATCTTAAAACTGCGGGGGCTCACCATTTAGGATTCCAGTAACCTGACGTCGTTTTTCTTGATGATTCCACCTGCGGCCATGCGTATGGTGAGGTGATGGCGAGGTAATCAGATTTCAATTTGTCCTGACAAATTGACTGATCGAGTTATTTCCGTTTTGAACGTGATGAACAGCCAAGCAATGTGAAGAATGATTCCATGTTGAGCTGATTTGATTTGATTGAATGTTTGTAGCAAGATAAATCGAACAAGTTCTTCTCATTTCTTTGTTGCATGAGTCACAGAATATACCGTGCGGAGATGCCCACAGAAACATACAACCTCACGCATCCATGGCCTCTTTCGCCCATGGTCGCTCAGAAATAATTGGATCGAATTGAATTGGACATAATCATGCATATATAAAATATCTATTCATTTATTTATTTATCTATTTAGTTCTATTTATATTTAGAAACTCAAATCAAAACACGTATTACACAGATTCACCACTTTTGCTGGATGATTCATGATGATTCTCCAAATCAAAAATCCGTGATTTGCAGCTCCTCGGCGCCCTTGATCAAATGATCCTCGCTGAAAGGGAGAAGATTGAGCTGGTTTTGTGGGAGCACCGTTGAAGTTCCTATTCGGGACCCACAGGTTTTGAACCGCCCACAATCATCAACCATGCTATCACCAAATCATGTCAAGTTGGATTACCTGGTGACTAGAATCAACAGTTATATAATCCATATCAATATCGAATTATGATCATCAGAAACTAGAACTGGCGCATAATTGGCCTCGGCACGTGATGGCGCTGGCAGTAATATCTTGAATGGATTGTGCTGGCAAATGCTGGCAACAATACATTAATAAACAATATTGACTGGAATATTCATATTATATCAATAATCATTATCATCAATACTAAGTGATAGTAATCGAAGAAAGTTTAGAAGTCAAACTTCCGACAATATGGACAGATGGAAAAGCAGAGGTGGGGAGAGTCAGAGAGGAGAAGAGCTGAAGAGAGAAGATCAGAGAAGAGAAAGAGTGAGCAGAAAGAAGATGCAGGTGCGCAAAAAGGTGGGAAAGTCGCGAAACACTGTGTTTTTCCAATGATTTGTGGCTCCGGAGGGTCGAAAAGTAGGCTCGCTAAAGCGGCGGGTGCGGAGCCATGTGGTCAGATGAGAGATGAAAAGTTGCACGCCG